>Ga0209457_1000057_pt1 | contig 47603 bp, 45 predicted proteins | sample WorMetHEROISLAND_5_FD_187410 | JGI IMG/M metagenome (GOLD analysis project Ga0209457, IMG submission 187410) | Marine gutless worms symbiont microbial communities from Max Planck institute for Marine Microbiology, Germany - Olavius sp. 5 HERON... ... | reverse complement strand
TGTCTCGCTTTCCGTCCGCTCGGCACTTTGGCTCCTGGCTCGGGCTGGCACCACCGGCACGGATCTCCGGTGGCCAGACCCTCGCCAGCTCCCAGCCCAAGATCTTCAACCGGACCGGACCGGCCTTACGCCAAGCGGCCTTCCATGCGCGACGCAGCTAGACCTTTATCGGGGCCTCTCACCGCGCGCGCTTGGCCCGTAGGGACACCGCGAAGGCGGTCAAAGCCACCGCTCACCAGCCAGCACGTCTCATCTACGCCCTGCTGACACAGGGCCAAGAATATGTTGAGCGAGGCCTGGAGGAATTCGAGGCTCGCCGCCGGGATCGGCTACTGCGCTCCATCCCGCGTAAGGCCAAGTATCTCGGCCTTACAGTCCGTAAGGCCGCTTGACGTGGATGAATAAATCAAAATTCAAAACAGCATGTTACGATATGTTTGATGAGAGACGTACCCAATTCCGATCGGTGACGGTCCGATGCGGACGCGGTACCGTCACTCCGTACCCAACCTGAAATCGGCCTATTCAATCGCGAGGGACCAAACCATTGCAGCCGGATAGCCGGATCATCATCCTGACCTTTCTCGCCTATCTTGTTTTGGTCCTGGTCATTGGTTGGCGGGCCTTCCGACGCACCGCCAATCTGGCGGACTTTATCCTCGGTGGGCGACGGCTGGGCAGCGGTACCGCAGCCCTGAGCGCCAGCGCTTCCGACATGAGCGGTTGGCTACTTCTCGGTCTACCGGGCTTTGCCTATGCCGACGGACTGCAATCCCTGTGGTTAGCAGGAGGCCTGCTACTGGGGACTTGGCTCAACTGGCTCCTGGTGGCGAAACGGCTACGCGCTGCTGGCAAGGCGTATGGAAATACGTTGACTCTACCGGAGTTCTTGGCCAACCGCTTCGGTGATGAGGATGGCTGGCTACGCGGCATCAGTGCCGGATTTATCCTGCTGTTTTTCCTGATCTATACTGGCTCCGGACTGGTCGCGGGCGGTAAGCTGTTCGAGTCCGTGTTCGGTCTGCCCTTTCTGTGGGCGGTAGCGGCCGGGGCCTCGGCGATTCTACTGTACACGGCGGTGGGTGGATTTCTGGCCGTTTCCTGGACCGATGTGTTGCAGGGACTACTCATGGCCGCGGCCCTGATCGTCGTTCCACTGCTGGCCTTCGGCCATGTCGGCGGCTTGGAGCCCGGTCTGGCGCGCATCGCGGAGATCAATCCAAACCTGTTTGGAGTCTTCTCCGCAACGGATGGTTCGGCCTTGGGCTTGGTTGGGGTCCTATCGCTTGTCGCCTGGGGTCTCGGCTATTTCGGTCAACCCCACATCTTGGCCCGCTTCCAGGCGATACACTCGGCCGCCGCCGTCGGACCGGCTCGGCGCATCGCCGTTGCCTGGGTTGCCATCACCCTTGCCGGCGCCATCCTCACCGGTCTTGCCGGCATCTTCGTGCTCGATACGCCCTTGCTCGGGGACGACCGCGAGAAGGTCTTCATCGCGCTGGTGGGTCTGTTGTTCCACCCCTTGGTTGCCGGCCTGTGTCTTGCCGCCATCCTGGCGGCGATCATGAGCACGGCAGACTCCCAGCTTTTGGTCTCGTCTTCGGTCTTCACCCAGGACCTTTACCGTACCCGGCTGCGACGCTCGGCGGGACCCCGTGAACTGGTAACCATGAGCCGGGGGTCGGTCGTGGTGCTGACGGGCCTAGCCTTCGTCATGGCCATGGACCCGGAGACCCTGATCCTGGACCTAGTGGGCTACGCTTGGGCTGGCTTCGGTGCTGCCTTCGGCCCGGTCGTCATCCTGTCCCTCTACTGGTCGCGCATGACTCGCCGCGGGGCCTTGGCCGGCATTGTCACCGGCGGCCTGACGGTGGTGGTGTGGAAGCAGCTCTCAGGTGGCCTGTTCGATGTTTACGAGCTCATACCCGGCTTCCTGCTATCCCTACTGGCGATCCGGATCGCCTCGCTGACCGATCCGGCACCGCGCGTCGAGCTGGCAGCGAACTTCGAACGGGCTATGCGGTAACCTTTTGTTAACTTCCTGCGGATAAACTGTACCCGCTTCATTATTCCCCCTTTCAAGGTCCCCTTATAGATTTAAGGAGTTGCCACTATGGCCCATGTCCTTGTTGTCGATGACGAACCCGATATCCGCACAATGATTCGATTCGCCCTCGAGGGAGCGGATTTTCGCGTGTACGAGGCCGGTCATGCCGACGAGGCGCGCAAGCTCCTGGGAACGGAGAACCCCGATCTGATGCTGCTCGATTGGATGTTGCCGGGGCGTTCCGGCTTGGAGTTGGCCCGGCAGCTCAAACAAAACATCATAACCCGGGCCCTCCCCATCATCATGATCAGCGCGAATGGTGGAGAGGAGAATTGCATCAAGGGCTTGGACACGGGGGTGGACGATTACATCGCCAAGCCATTCTCCACCCGCGAGATGGTGGCGCGCGTCAAGGCCGTGCTACGGCGGGCTAGTCCCGAAAAGTCGGCCGATCGGGTCGAAATCTCCGGCCTGCGGATCGATAACATCAGCCACCGGGTCAGTGCCGGTGGTAAGCGCATCGATATCGCCCCAACGGAATACCGGCTCCTGCATTTCTTCATGACCCACGTGGACCGGGCATTCGGCCGTTCACAGATCCTCGATCGAGTATGGGGCGATCAGGTCTACGTGGAAGAGAGAACGGTGGATGTCCATGTGCGCCGCTTGCGCAAAGCCCTCGAGGGCACCGGACACGACTATATGTTGCAGACCGTCCGCGGCGTGGGCTACCGCTTCTCCGACAGGGTGTGAGTACCGGGCCTACCGGCTGCAGGTGGGGGTAGGCGACTCGTTGCCGTGGGCCCGTACCACAGCGACCGAGGATCGATCGAGGCTCGCGTTTCCGCACCGGTGTTTCAGTCGTGTCCGGTCTTGGATTCGATATACCCATCGCACACGGGTTTTGCGGAAAGCGAGAGGCGTCTATCGTGCCCGAGAGTTAGGCACGATGAGGAGGAGTAGCCAATCCCCCATTGCGATAAGTCGCAACGCCACTATCGAGTGGAGTGCGACTCTTTTGAAACGACATCGGGCTTCGAAAATCCGAGCGTCGAGGCCGGTTTTTCGGACACCTTATGAAGCTTGCGTACCATCCATATTACGCCGCCTCGCCCTGAGACCTAGGGATCCACGCCGCCTCATGGATTCGAGAAGCTCCGTGGCTAGGTTGACCGCACCGGCAGGGATTGCCTAGGCGGCAGGCTGTGCCCATCGGAAAGTATCGAGTAAGGGCTGTGGGGAGAAAATTCAGCCGCAGATAGTAACTATTCAGGACCTCTTGCCAAGCCGCAGGTTACATACGTAATTTATTCCTATTCTGGAATAACCCACCCTAACCCATTCTCCGGAAAACCCTGACAACGAGCTTAAGCGGTTGCGTGAACGGGTGGCGGAGCAGATGGCGCTCATTGAGCATCTGCGCGAGCGCATCCGGGAGTCGGAAGCGCGCCGGGCCAAGGATAGCCACAATTCCAGCCGGCCGCCATCCTCGGACTCACCGTTCAAGAAGCCGCCACCACGCTCGCAACGCTAGGCAAGCGAGCGCAAGCCAAGTAGGCAACCGGGCCAACGCGGTGTCACTCGCTCCCTGGTCGATCACTCCGACCAGTACGTGATCATCCCGTTGACGGGGACCTGCGCCTGCGGACGTTGCGGCGCCGGGATCGCGGCTACAGTGCCCGCGGAGCGACGCCAGGTGGTCGAGGTGGAGATCCAGCGTAAGGTTATCGAGTACCGCATTGTCGGCAGAACCTGTGCCTGTGGGCGCGCGCAACGCAGCACGTTTCCTGCGGAGATTGAGGCCCCGGTGCAATACGGACCGAGCGTATTGGCCTTTGCGGTCTACATGGGCCAGATGTAGCGTGTACGCCGCAGCTCCGGGGCCCTTTTGACTTCTTGGCGACACACTTCGTCAACCGCCTTGTTAACGAGCTGAATGACGTGAAGCTCATCAAAAGTGATCGCTGCCCAGGGCCGATGCTCACACACGCCAGCCTAGTAGCTGGCCGACATATCCATACAGACCGCGCCGATGTTCTCGGCACAGGCGCCAGGAGCCTCGAGCGCATCGGCAAATTGGGCCACGACCTGGCTTTTCGCCCTTCGCAGGCATAGAGCACACGCTGGGCAGCGAGATCGTGAAACAAGCTCATATAATTGTGTCCACGCCGCGAGGCGGTCTCGTCGAGACCAACCAAGGTGTGACGGTCGAGAAGTCCTCTTGAACGGTAACTATTCAGCTACTCCAATTAGGGCATTGGCGGTTGCCCTTGGAACGTCAGGACGAGCGAGTTGAAAAGATCGTCGGACTGTTTGCGGTGGGTCGAAAGGCAGGAGCGGATGATAGCAAAGGCATCTCCGCCGGTATCGGAGCGGAAACAACCGGAGACTTTCTGCTTGAGTTTGGGCCTTCGCAGGTCGCGTTCGGCCTGGTTGTTATCGAAGGGAACGCGCAGGTCGGTGAGGAAGCGCAGGACCTCATTGCGGTGCTCGCGCAGTCGCCGAATGAGGTTAGGGCGGGGATTGTTTGACGCGCTCGCGGGTGCCAGGACGGCGGGGACGGGGAGGATTGCCGGCTTTGGCTTCGGTGAGGATGGTATCGTAGCGGGTCCGCAAGCGCTGCCGGAGCGTCGCCATTTTTTGCGAAACCCGAAATGGGGTCCGTTCGATTTCGGGTGCAAAAAATCAAGCGACGGCCATGGCCTTCGGTAGCCCACGTTCGTCCTGCGTCCGTCCCGGCGCGCACTCCGCGCGGCGCCAGGACTCCCACGATGACTTGACGCTATGTCGCATGGCCTTGCATTTCGTCTCTACCGGCGCTCACGCGCCGCACTCCGACGAAACGCCCGGGCCTACGGCTACGCGGGGGTCGTCGCACTCCGCTCGTCGCTTACGCTCCCTCGCTTTCCTGGGCTCCTCCCTGGTAGGGCAACAACTAGTATTGGGTCATGTAGACCGCAAAGGCCGATACGCCCGGTCCGTATTGCACTGGGGCCTCAATCCCTGCAGGAAACGTGCTGCGTTGCGCGTGCCCATAGGAATAGGTTCCGCCGACAATGCGGCACTTGATGACCTTACGCTGGATCTCCACCTTGACCACTTGGCGTCGCTCCGCGAGCACCGTAGTAGCGATCTCGGTGCGGCCGCGTCCGCAGGTGCAGGTCCCCATCAACGGGATGATCACGCACCGATCGGGGTCATCAACCAGGGAGCGAATGACGCCGCGCCGGCCCGGTTGTCCACCTAGCTTGCGCCCGTTGGCTAGCGTTGTGAACGTGGTGGCGGCTTCCTGAACGGTGAGTCCGAGGATGGCGGTCGGCTGGAGTTGTGGCTATCCTTGGCCCGGCGCGCTTCCAACTCCCGGATGCGCTCGCGTAGCTGCTCAATGAGCGCCGTCTGCTCCGCCACCCATTCACACAACCGCTTAAGCTTGTCGTCAGGGGTTTCCAGAGAATGGGTTAGGGTAATTTATTCCAGCATGGGCCTAGATTACGTGTGTAGCCTGCCACTTGGCAAGAGATCCTGAATAGTTACCTTGAGCGCGCGTCTGATCGACGTAATGATCGAGGGCACGCTAGACACGCCCGTCGCTGACACCAAGCAATTGAGCGACCTGAGAGACCGCCATCGCCTGACAGGGGGTGACCAGTAAGACCTCCATCCGTAGGCTAAAGCCGCTATTGGGGCGCGCCCAGGGCGCTACGACCTGGGGGTAGTCTTGGCGCAGGTCCCGCAGCGCACACGGAGCACCTTGGCGTGGATGTAAGCTTGGAGTTGAAAGAAGTTCAGGTGATACCAGTCGTGCTTAAGCGTATCGTGGACCGGCTGGTGTTCCGCCCCACAATGCGGACAAGAACACCGTGTCCCCGGGGCGAAGGCGCGGTGGAAACCGATCCGGCCCGATTTGGGATCGCAGGCCACGCCAACGACCTCCCAAGAAGCCGGAAAGCCGAGCGCAACGGTAAGCAACGAGAACGGGTCCATGATGAAAACCTCCGACGTTTGGCTTGGCGACGGGTCCGAGCCTACAGGCGGTAAAGAAGGGCACAGAGTAGGCTTGGAGCGGGCTACCCTACGCGATGGGAAAAATGGCGCTACCCATACCAAACGCAAGAGAGCCAAAAAAGTCGACGAGAATGACCCCACCTCTCGGCGTGCTATCGGGTGTGTGCCTTTGAAGTCGGCAAAGTCTTGGGTCCTGGGTCTTTGAAGGCCTTGTACGAGAAGGCTTTGTGCGTCGGGCTGTGGCCGAGCGCGGACCTCAGCCGAGTATTTTTCGGCTCATTTGCGGCAAAAAAGGAGATATCGAGTAAGCCCAATAGTAGGCACAACTCATCCTATGGTCGGTTAAGCCTTTTGTCTCCGGGGAGGAGCACAGGAAAGCGAGGGAGCGTAAGCGACGCGCGGAGTGCGACGACCCCCGCGTAGCCGTAGAGCCGGGCGTTTCATCGGAGTACGGCGCGTAAGCGCCGGCGGAGACGAAATGCAAGGCCATGCGACACGGCGTCAAGTCCTTGCGGGAGTCCCTAGCGCCGCGCGGAGTGCACGCCGGGACGGGCGCAGGACGAACGTGGGCCGCCGAAGGCCATGGCCGTCGCCTGATTTTTTGCACCCGAAATCAGACGGACTCCATTTCGGGTTTCGCGAAAAATAGCGACGCTCCGGGTTTCTCCGCGTCGTTTCAGAAGAGCTGTACCCGCTGGCTTTCAGGCATGCCTGTACTTGAAAGCTTAGGAGAAAAGCAGGATGTTTTCGCTTTTCGGCTTGAAAAACTGCAGGAATGCCATCGACCGAAGTCCCCTGAATTCATACTCACCACATAGAGGCCTTCCACTAGGCTCTCGACCCCTTACATCCGGCAGCTCAGTGGTCACTTCGCAATCGGGCTGCCGATTCTCGCTGTTGCGACGAGCTATCGAGTACCAGGAATCTGTAGTGTTCTAATTTTGTTGTGTCCGGTGTAGCGGGTACCGTGAACTATCCCACTTTCAAGGCTCCCTTTATTCGACAACGACAAGATTTGTAGCCCGATTCATAGTACAGGACAAAAAACCTCAATATATTGATTTAGAATGAGTATTTTTGTTACAGTTGAGCTGGTCGTTCAAGCCATCCCTGTCGAATTTTGACATAACCATTTAATAATAGATAAAATTTTTTGGAGGCTCCAACGATGGACTAGAATGTCGCCGCTCTTGTACCTCTGTTGCCTGGCTATTTCGGTTGGAACTTGGCTAGAACCAAATGCCTGGCCGGTCTGATTATCGCTTTGATCAAGGTCAGAACCGTCAATTTCATGCAATTAGCCACCGCTCTTCCCGGTTGGCGCCTTGAAAGATTCGAGGTATAAACGTATTCAACGCCTGTTCAGAACCTTTCCTCTCAACTTCTCCACCGTGGCTCGGTTTATTGTCAGTCAGTTGCCCGATGGTCAGTATCTACTGACCCTGGATCGGACCAACTGGAAATTCGGTCAAACCAATATCAACATTCTGTGCTTGGCGATCGTCCAGCAAGGTGTGGCGATCCCCGTGTTATCGATCCTGTGAGATAAAAAAGGCAATGCCAATACGGATGGACGCATGCCACTCATCAACAGGTTTATTGAGCTATTCGGGGTGAAAAAATTGATGGCTACCTCGCCGATAGAGGTTCATGGGTACGGAATTTGTTCTCTATCTCATTAAAAATAAAATAAAATTCGGGATTCTCATTAAGCACGACACACGCATCGCTCGGCGCCGGAATGGCACAGTACCGGCCCGCAACTTCTTTCGTAACTTGCCACGCGGCGAAGTCATCCAACTGAGGGGACAACGGGTTGTTTGGGGTCAGAAGCTCTCGGTCACGGGAACGCGCTTGATGAGTGGTGAATCCCTCATCATTCTCAGTCCGGATGTCTCTCGGGTCACCGCCATCCTGGGCGACGATAAACGGCGTTGGGAAATCAAAACCTTATTCAACGCCTTGAAGAGCCAAGGATTTGATTTTGAAGCAACCCATCTGACCGAGTTGGATCGTATTGAGACGCTTCTAGCCTTGTTTAGCGATCGCCTTCTGCTGGGCGCATCTCCTCGGGGAATGGTTACACGAGCAAAAATCGATCCCAATCAAGAGTCATCACCGTCCGGCCATCAGTATTTTCAGGGGGTGCAAAAAATCAGGCGACGGCCATGGCCTTCGGCGGCCCACGTTCGTCCTGCGCCCGTCCCGGCGTGCACTCCGCGCTGCGCCAGGACTCCCGCAAGGACTTGACGCCGTGTTGCATGGCCTTGCATTTTGTCTCCGCCGGCGCTCGCGCGCCGCACTCCGACGAAACGCTCGGCCCTACGGCTACGCGGGGGTCGGCGCACTCCGCTCGTCGTTTACGCTCCCTCGCTTTCCTGTACTCCTCCTTCGAAGAACCAAGAATATCAGATTATCCATCTGATTTTAAATGGAAATTTATTCCCTGTGCTGTGAGTCCGATTAAAAATTCAAGGTCCCCTGTAGTGATGGTGCGATGGCGGCCTCGGAATTCCGCGACCGAAAGCCCCTCTCCCCTGGCGAGACTGTGAAAGTATTACTGGATTTTCAGAGTTCCAGGGACAAGGAAACATACCCCCCTCATTTACCCTAAAATATTTCTCCTCAGCCCCACATAGTACAGAATTTAGCGTGGAATATGGCAATTTTACCCCACCACTTCCAGGAAAACCGAATACTTTCACAGTCTCTGGCGGGAGAGGGGTTGGGGAGAGGGGGAGTAAACAGGGGGGCCTGGATACCGGCTCTATTCAGTGGGTGTCGATGTAAGGCACCTTTTCCACACGGGTCGAGTCGCAGCACATATCCGCAGCCTACTCGACCGGAGCCGGGATACGGAGGGATGGCTCCGACCGAGAGAGCCCCAGCTCCGAGGGAAAGCGACAAGTGAAGACACTCCTTTGTCCCGGCTCGCTCTCGATCGTCAATCGTGCGTCATGGCGATTCAGTACATGCTTGACAATTGCCAGACCTAGCCCGGTTCCTCCCGGGGTTCGGGAACGTGCCTTGTTGATGCGGTAGAAGCGCTCGGTCAGGCGCGGGATATGCTGTTGCGCGATGCCTTCGCCATTGTCCTCGACCGTAAACAACAGTCGATCCTCGGTCTCCCGCCAAGTGATCCGGATCCGGCTCGCCGACGCATGCTGGATGGCATTGAATATCAGGTTGGAAAAGGCGCTCCGCAGCTCGATCCGGTTCCCTTGCAGGAGTAGATCGGGAGAAATATCCGTGAGGAGCTCGTGTCCATCGGTATCCAGCAGCCGGGCCTCGTCGAGAATCGAGTGCAGTATTTCCGGCACGTCCACCGGGTCCTGGCGCGGCGCGGAGTCTTCCATCTCCAAACGCGACAGAGTGAGCAAGTCCTCGATAATGGAGCGCATGCGCTCGGTCTGGCTGCTCATCAGCCGTAGCGGCTGGCGGTGATTTTCGGGTGTGAGTGGGGAATCCACCAGATTCTCCAGAAATCCGGAGATCACGGTCAAGGGTGTCCGCAATTCGTGTGAGGCATTGGCGACGAAGTCGCGACGGATCAGATTGAGGTGAAAGACCTTGGTGATATCGCGGCCGACGACCAGTCGCTGCCGCTTGCGCTCGCCGAAGGGTGTGATGCGCACGGAGAGCATGATGGCGCGGTTGTGCTCCGGCGTCAGCGCGACAGGTCGTAGGTGCTCGTCGGCGGCGATCAAGGTCGCGAGTGAATCCTGACAGAGGATCTCCGCCAGATCCTTACCGCTGTCCCGGGGCCAATGCACGTTCATCAGCTCAACAGCAACCGGATTCGCCCACTCGATACGACGGCGCTTATCGAGGATTACCAGGGCCTCCGGGACCGAAACTGCCGCAGCATGAAAGCGGCGGATGAAACGGATCTGACGCTTGCGGCATTTGCGCCCACGTTGCTGGTGCTGGGCGATAGCGCGGTAGATGATTCCCCACAGACCGCGGGGAAAGGGCGGAGCCATCCGGTGATGCTGGTGGATGAGAAACGTCAGACGGCCTAGATGATAGAGGTTGCGCCCGAGGTAGGGTAAAAGTGCCGCGAGCCCTACCGGTACAGGGACGAGGCCCGACCAGAGCAGGAGCCAAGCCACGGCCAGGGAAACGGAGAGAAATAAAGCCTCGATCCAAAGCATGCCTCTCGTACTCGCTAGGGTGCGGCTCTTCTGAAACGGCACGGAGCCGGCCGCCATCCTCGGGCTCACTGTTCAAGAAGCCACCACCACGCTCGCAACGCCAGCCAAGCGGGCGCAAGCCAAGTGGACAACCGGGCCGACGCGATGTCACCCGCTCCCTGGTCGATCAACCCCGACCAGTGCGTGATCATCCCATTGACGGGGACCTGCGCCTGTGGACGTTGCAGGCACCGGGATCGCAGCTACAGTGCTCGCGGAGCGACGCCAGGTGGTCGAGGTGGAGGTCTAGCGTAAGGTACACCAAGTACCGCATTGTCAGCGCAACCTGTGTCTGTGGGCGCGCGCAACGTAGCCTCTTCCCTGCAGGGATTGAGGCCCCGGTGCAATATGGACCGAGCGTACTGGCCTTTGCGGTCTACATGACCCAATACTAGTTGTTGCCCTACCAGCGCACCGCCGGGGTGCTCAATGAGCTGGCCGGCCTTGGGATCTCACCGGGCACCCTCCAGCGCGCCGTACGAGTGGCGGCTACCTGCCTGGAGGCGCCAGTCACCGCGATTCGCCGCGCACTCATCACCGCGCCAGTGGCCCATGCTGACGAAACCGGCCGGCGCGTGAACGGCAACCTGTACTGGCTACACGTACTCAGCACCGACCGGCTTACGGCCTACTTCCCTCATCCCAAACGTGGTGCCGAGGCCCTGGATGCGTTCGGCTTGTTGGCGCCGTTCGCTGGCGTACTCGTGCATGATCACTGGTCAGCCTGCCAGCGCTCCTCATGTTGGCATGCCTTCTGCAATGCCCATCATCTACGTGAGCTAACCGCGATCGCTGAGAGGTCCCCGAGCCAGCCGTGGGCAACCGATATGATCGCGCTGTTGTGCCAAGCCAATGCCCAAGTCGGCGAGGCCCAGGACCAGGACCTCAAGGCATTGCTCACCAGCGACGTCGAGCGCTTGCGGACCCGCTACGACAACATCCTCACCGAAGCCGAAGTCGGCAATCCTCCCCGTCCCCGCCGTTCTAGCGCCCGCGGGCGAGTCAAACAATCCCCGGCCTGCAACCTCATTCGGCGACTGCGCAAGCACCGCAACGAGGTCCTGCGCTTCCTCACCGACCGGCGCGTTCCCTTCGATAACAACCAAGCCGAACGCGACCTGCGAAGGCCCAAACTCAAGCAGAAAGTCTCCGGTTTTTTCCTCTCCGAAACCGGCGGAGATGCCTTTGCCATCATCCACTCCTGCCTTTCGACCCGCCGCAAACAGTCCAACGATCTTTTCAACTCGCTCGTCCTGACGTTCCAAGGGCAACCCCCAATGCCCCAATTGGAATAGCTGAATAGTTACCGCTCAAGAGGACTTCTCGACCGTCACACCTGGGTTGGTCTCGACGAAACCGCCTCGCGGCGTGGACACAATTACATGAGCTTGTTTCACGATCTCGATGCCCCGCGTGGGCTCTATACCTGCGAAGGGCGAAAAGCCCAGGTCGTGGCCCAGTCTGCCGATGCGCTCGAGGCTCATGGCATCTGTGCCGAGAACATCTGCGTGGTCTGTATGGATATGTTGGCAAGCTACTAGGCTGACGTGTATGAGCGTCGGTCCTGAGCGGCGATCATCTTCGATGAGTTTCACGTCATTCAGCTCGTCGACAAGGCGGTTGATGAAGTGCGTCGCCAAGAAGTCAAAAAAGGGCCCCGGAGCTGCGGCGTACACGCTACACCTAGCTCAAGGATAAGCACGCTTGGAGTAACCGCCAGAAAGCCCCGTTTGCGAAACTCAAGCGCCGAAACCTCTAAGACACACCGTGGCTTCCGGATCCAGGAGACGTTACGCAAGATTTTCCACAGCGCTCAGAGCGCGGCGCAAGCCGAGCCGCTCCTCGACAGATGGTACAGCTGGGCGCGCCGTTGCCGCCTGGAGCCGATCAAAACGGTGGCCAAACCTCCTTCAATGCGTTCGATTCCAGGCGCACCAACGGCTGTGTCGAGGCGGTCAATTCGCTCATCCAGACCGCCAAAGCCAGGGCCCGCGGCTACGGGACCACCAGGCACCTGATTCCATCCTCTACCTTGTGGCAGGTAAGTTGACCAGCTGCCGACTTCTCCGTTCGTCGTCCAGTCGGGGCTTCCCATCACGACTTGAGTCAGGTCACTATGACCCGCTACCCACACCAAACGCAAGAGAGCTAAAATACTCAGCTGAGGTCCGCGCTCGGTCAACTCGAGGCACAAAGCCTTCTCGTACACGGATTCCAAAGACGCAGGACCCAAGACTTTGCCGACTTCGAATGCACACCCGATAGCACGCCGAGAGATGGGTTCATCCTCGTCGATTTTTCTTGAATAGATTTGCGCTCATTGGCGTTTATTTGCGGCTGAATTTTCTCCCCGCAGTGCTTGCTCGATATTTTTCGGTAAGCACGGCCTGCCGCCTATGGATCCTCGCCGGTACGATCAGGCCACGAAGCTTTTCGAATCCACGGGGTGGCGCGGATCGCTAGGCCTCGGAGCAAGTTGGCCTGATAGGGAGACAGTGCGCAAGCTCCACAAGGTATCCGAAAAACCGGCCTCGACGCTCGGATTTCCAACGCCCGGTGTCATTTCAAAAGAGCTGCACTCAAAGCCCGCAGGGTATACCCCGTACCGCATGGGCACCTCGAGCTTTTCAAGGTGCCTCCGATGGGCTCTCCTCAGCCAGACTTGGACTTATCGCTTAGCTGCCCCCTGCGGCCTCTTGCTGCTGCGCTACGAAGGCAAGATTGACGCGATCACGCAGCTCCTTTCCAGGCCTGAAGTAAGGAATATACTTGGCCGGCAAGGCCACGGAGCTACCGGTCTTGGGATTGCGTCCGACACGCGGCGGGCGATAGTGCAGAGAAAAGCTCCCGAAGCCGCGTATCTCGATACGCCCACCGGAAGCGAGAGTACTGCTTATCTGCTCCAGAAGAAAGCGCACGGCCAGATCCACGTCTTTGTAAAGCAGATGCCCTTGCTCGGCTGCAATCAACTCAATCAGCTTCGATCTCGTCATCGTTCTCATTCCACAAACAAGAGGTGCTATTGATAAGCTATGGGGGACCTTGAGGTGCTCGTGTGGGACACGGATGTCTCACCAGTCTTCGATCGCGCAATCGGTTGAAGGCTGGGAGAAAAAATCAAATGTTTTCGTGTCAGGACTTGAAAAACCTCAAGGCCGGGATGCTTCCGGGTCCCGTCGGGTGCCCTGAGCAGGAGGAGTTCCATTCCCGGAGCTTCTCCCGGTCCGTTCAGGCCAGTGACTCAGTTCTCTCCCATCTGTTGCTTGAGAATGTCGCCTAGGGTTGCGGTGCCGGCTTGGGCATCACGGGCATAACCCTTGATGGCCGCGTTTTCCTCATCCAGATCCTTGGCCTTGATGGATAATGAAAGGGTGCGGTTCTTGCGATCGACACCGAGAAACTTGGCCTCGATCCGGTCGCCGACCTTGAGTGCCGCGCGGGCATCTTCGACTCGATCGCGGGATATTTCGGAGGCGCGTAAATAGCCCTCGACCCCTTCGGCCAAAGACACGGTCGCACCCTTGGCATCCACTTCCGTGATCGTACCTGTGACGGTGCTGCCTTTCTCGTTGGCGGCCACGAAGGAGGAAAAGGGGTCTTTGTCGAGCTGCTTGACACCGAGAGAGATGCGCTCACGTTCGGGATCGACCGAGAGCACCACGGCTTCCAACTCATCGCCTTTCTGGTGGTGGCGCAGGGATCGCTCGCTGGGTTCATCCCAGGAGATGTCCGACAGATGCACCAGACCATCGATGCCCCCTTCGAGGCCGATGAAGATCCCGAAGTCCGTGATGGATTTGACTTTGCCGCTGATGTGGTCGCCTTTCTTGAAATTGGTAGCGAACTCCTCCCAGGGATTCAGCTGGCATTGCTTGATACCCAGGGAGATACGACGACGCTCCTCGTCGATATCGAGCACCATCACTTCCATCTCGTTACCCAAGGTCACGACCTTGCTGGGGTGGATGTTCTTGTTGGTCCAGTCCATCTCGGATACATGGACCAGACCCTCGACCCCTTCTTCGATCTCTACGAAGCAGCCGTAATCGGCGATATTGGTGACCTTGCCGAAGACACGGGTACTTTCGGGGTAACGCCGGGAGATATTGATCCAGGGGTCCTCGCCCATCTGCTTGAGACCGAGGGAAACACGCTGCCGCTCGCGGTCGAATTTGAGGACCTTGACTACGACCTCGTCGCCGATCTCGACCACCTCGGAGGGGTGCTTGACTCGCCGCCAAGCCATGTCCGTGATATGTAACAGGCCATCGATTCCGCCCAGGTCGATGAAGGCACCGTAATCGGTGAGATTCTTCACCACGCCTTTGATTTCCATATCTTCTTCCAACCTTTCGAGCAGAGCCTCACGCTCGGCACTGTACTCTTCCTCGACTACGGCGCGTCGGGATACCACCACATTGTTGCGCTTGCGGTCCAGCTTGATGACTTTGAATTCCAGCTCTTTACCTTCCAGGTAGCTAGTGTCGCGCACCGGGCGTACATCCACCAGGGAGCCGGGAAGAAAGGCCCGGACGCTACCAAGATCGACCGTGAATCCGCCTTTGACCTTGCCATTGATGAGGCCCTTAACGGTGTCCGACGCCTCGAAGGCGCGCTCCAGAGATTCCCAAACCGCATGGCGCTTCGCCTTGTCCCGGGAGAGTCGGGTGGTACCGGATCCGTCCTCGACCGTATCCAGGGCTACCTGCACGGTATCACCGATCGCAACCTCCAGCTCACCTTCGGCATCGAAGAATTGGTTCTTGGGGATGACACCTTCCGACTTGAGACCAGCGTTTATGATCACCGTATCGGGGGTAATGTCCACTACCGTACCGGTGACTATGGTCCCGGGCTGCAGCTGGGTAGCGGAGAGGCTCTCTTCGAGGAGTTCAGCAAAGCTTTCGGTCATGGGTTTACGACATCCCGACGCAGGCAGTGTCTTGCCCCTTTTGGGCCATTGGGGTTGAATTTTTGGCCCGTCGCCCAACGACAGGCCAAGCGGAAACGGGCGATCGGCTGCGTCGTTACGATTACCCGAAACTGAAGGGCTCCATAGGAAAAGGTCAAGGTGCCCGTGTCGGACAAGGATGCCCGAACAGCTCTCGAGCACCCCTGTGCTTGAAAGCCGATAGCAAAACGAAATGTTTTCGCTTTACGGCTCGAAAAATCGCATCTCTGCAATTTTTCAAGGTTCCCTTTAAGGCGATTGCCGGAAAATGATGTACCGGATTGGGCCGGATTTTGGTTCGTATTCAAGGCGCGGCAACCAGCGCAGAGTGGACTATATAATGGTTGCCGCAACCCGGAAGACGGACGAAAAGACCAGCAAGATGGTATTTCATTGGACAGAAATCGCCTAAGCGGCCGAATTCGGGAAAACACCTTTTACGGCGGCCAGGACCCGAGTAACGACCTCCGTGATTGTTGGGACCGTGGTGTCCACGCAGAGTGATCCGGGCGGCGGCTTCAGCGGTGCGGCGGTGCGGCCGCGGTCACGCTCGTCCCGTTCGCGAATGTCCCTGACAAGTTGCGGCAGGCTAACATCCGATTCCTTTTGCTTCAACTGTTTATAACGGCGCTCGGCACGTTCTTCGGCGCTCGCCGTCAGAAAAATCTTGAGACCTGCGTCCGGAAAGACCACGGTTCCCATATCGCGCCCATCCGCGATCAGCCCCGGCGGGCGTGCCGCCGCCCGTTGTCGGACTAGCAGCTGCTCACGTACGGACCCGTGGACGGCCACGCGGGAGGCAAGGTTGCCCACGGCCTCGGTGCGGATGGCGTCGGAGACATCTTCACCGTTCAGAAACACACATTGGTCTCGAAGCTCGACCGGCAGGTCCGCCGCCAACGCGGCCAATGCCTGTGCCATCTCCGGATCCAGACCCCGGCGTTGCGCGGCCAGACCGAGCACCCGGTAGAGGGCGCCGCTGTCCAGATAGTGCCAACCCAACCGCTGCACCAGTCGACCGGCGACAGTACCTTTACCGGTCCCCGACGGGCCGTCGATCGTGACTATGGGGATCATGCTCGGATCTCCTCGATGCCGAGTCCAGCCCCAGCCGCCAAGGCGGCAAAGCCCGGAAAGGAGGTTTCCACGTTGGCGCAGTCCCGGACCTCGATTGCATCCCCGGCCCGCAACGCCGCGATGGCGAAGGCCATGGCGACCCGGTGATCACCGCAGCTGTCCACGCCGCCGCCACCATAGCCGCCGCCGAGGATGCGGATACCATCGGGGCGGGGCTCGACCCTCACCCCGAGGGTCGCGAGACCCTCCGCCATGACTCGAATCCGGTCGCTCTCCTTGACCCGTAGCTCTTCCGCACCGGTCAGCAGAGTCTCGCCACGGGCACAGGCGGCGGCGACGAACAGGGCCGGAAACTCATCGATCGCCAAGGGTACCTCATCCCGGGGGATCACCACACCCCGCAATGGGGCGGAGCGTACGTGCAGGTCCGCCACCGGCTCGCCACTGGCGTCCCGCTCGCTCATGAGTCGGATGTCCGCTCCCATGGCACGCAGGATATTCAGCACCCCGGTACGGGTCGGGTTCACGCCTACCTGTTCCAGTGTCAGGTCCGAGCCGGGGGCGATGCTCGCCCCCACCAAGAAAAAGGCCGCAGAGGAGATATCCCCCGGGATCTCGACGCGACAGGCGGATAGTCGACCACCTCCCGTAAGACAGGTCCTCGGCCCGGCGCGGCGCACCGGATAACCGAAGGCCGCCAGCATCCGCTCGGTATGGTCCCGGGTCGGTGCCGGCTCCGTGATGCAGGTCTCACCCTCGGCGTAGAGTCCGGCCAGCAGGAGGCAAGATTTCACCTGGGCACTGGCCACGGGCATGCGGTAGTCGATCGGACGCAGGGCGGTGACCGGGGCTAGGCGCAGCGGCGCAGTGCCCTGACCCGTGGTCTCGATACGGGCGCCCATCTGCCGTAGCGGGTCCGTAACCCGTCGCATCGGTCGTCGGCTCAAGGAGGGATCGCCCACCAGGGTCGCCGCCAAGCCCTGTCCGGCCAATAGCCCGGAAAGCAGCCGCATGGAGGTGCCGGAATTGCCCAGGTCCAGGTCCGAGTGCGGGGCGCGTAGGCCGTGCCGGCCGACCCCTTCAATGCGCAGGTGCCCGGCGTCCGGCCCCGTGACGGTAACCCCCAGGGCGCAAAGGGCATCGAGGGTAGCCAAGCTATCTGCACCTTCCAGAAAACCGGAGACCTCGGTGACCCCGTCGGCGATCGCACCGAGCATGAGAGCCCGGTGGGAGCTCGACTTGTCTCCGGGTATCCGGATGCGCCCGCACAGCCTACCGCCGGGTCGCATCTGAAACCGTAGATCCGAAGCCCTGTTCAAGCCGGCTATCCACCTGCGCACATACATAACAAGGGTAATCGAGGGGACCCTGGAAAATTCCATCTTTGGGATTTTTTAAGGTCCCCTATAGAATAACCACCGATCAACCGGCACCCGAGCGAGGAGCCCGAGTGGAGAAAAACGGCGCCGATGTCCCTGGCGGACCCAAGTCCCCGATCATGGCCTATCTCGGTATCGGTGGCAACCTGGGAGACGTGCGCCGGACATTCTCCGGGGCCCTGGAGGCATTGAACAAGACCGAAGGCATCGCAATCACCGGTCTGAGCCCCCTTTATGCTACACCGCCGATGGGGGTCCCGGAGGGACAACCCACCTTTCTCAACGCGGTCATTGAAATCGAGACCCGATTGGATGCCTGGGAGTTACTGCATCGTCAGCTCCGGATCGAGTCCGATTTCGCGCGGGTACGCACGATCCGTTGGGGACCGAGAACGCTCGATTTGGATCTGCTGTTATATGGTCCGACCGCGCTCATCGACGACCCGCCACAGCTTGTCGCACCGCACCCGCGACTGGTCGAACGTGCATTCGTCCTGGTACCGCTCGCGACTCTGGCTCCGGCGCTGATCGTGCCCGGCACGGGGCACTCGGTCACGGAATTACGTGATGTCCTGCCGGCCTCCGATCGGGCCGGCCTCCATCTCCTCAGCGCTACCTGGACCTGATGATATGCTGGATCTGCACCGTCTCGCCGCCATCGCCGATCGTTACCCCGAGCTCCCGCCGGTACGTAACTTTACGCTCGGCGGGTACCGGTTCGAATTCGACCGCCGGCGCTACTCGATGGGCATCGTGCATCTGTCCCCCGAGAGCTGGTATCGCGAGAGCGTTTGCCTCGGCGTCGACCACGCGGTCCAACGGAGACGGCAGCTGCATCTGAGGGGGGCCGCATTGGTCGACATCGGTGCCGAGAGCACCTTGCCGCAAGCGGCTTTGGTGTCTGCCGACGTTCAGCAATCCATGCTGCGGCCGGTCGTCTCCGGGTTAGCGGCGGCCGGTGTTCCCGTATCGGTGGAAACCTATCATCCCTAAGGTCGCGCGCGGTGTTGAGCGATGGGGCACGGGTCATCAAACCTGACCGGTCGCGCAGGCAACAGCGAGATCTTCCGGGCCATCTCCGGACACGATGCCGGGGCCATCATCTGCTTTGTTGCCGACGAAAACGTAAGCCAAGTGGGGAATCTTCCGGACCCGACCCTGATCCATGACACCCATATCGAGTACTTCCGAAATCAAATCGAGCTTGCCACAGTCGCCGGCGTGGAGCGCATATGATTGGATCCGGGCCTCGCGGCTTCCATTACGACGACAGCTCTGACGGAGCCAATCGAGTGGCCTATCAACTGCAGGTATTCCTGCAGACCTTCCGTTTGCGGGAGCTAGGCTGGCCGATCTGCCATGCCCTACCCCATGCCTTCCACCTATTTCGCGAGGAAGTACGAAGCGCCGAGTCCTTCTTCACGGTAATGGCGGCCATCGGCGGCACCAATCTGTTGTGCATTCATGAGGTGGCGCGTGTGGCGCCGGTGCTCGAGGCCATGCAGTGGCACCCGTCGATATGACGGACACCTTAAGAAATATTCGGAATACCCGTGCCGATTCGGGGTGTCCTCCGATTTTTCACGGTGCTCATGATAAAAGCCACCGGTTGGCCAGCGGTCACCATCACCCGAGTCAGCACCCAGTACGGTTGGCGGAGCAGATGGCACGCGCCCTGAGAGCATGCCGACTGCCGCCAAGCTCCACTATCTGACCCAGCAGCAGGCACGCCGCTAGCTCGCCGTGCAGGTCGCCTATACTCCTTCCGGCGGCGTCGCAACCACAGCCGCCCATCGCCGGCTGTTCCGGGACCTTGCACAGCAGCTCGCCGAACGGTCGGTACAGCTAGTCAGCCTGGGCTGTGGCGGTGGACAAAAGGATGCGCCGTTGGCCGCGGCACTCGGCCTAGCAGGCTATCGGCTGCGCTACCTAGCCGTCGATGCGGTAGCCGATGCCGCACCGGCTTGTAAGGGTAACTATTCAGGACCTCTTGCCAAGCCGTAGGCTACACACGTAACCATAGGCCTATGCTGGAATAACCCACTCTAACCTATTCTCCGGAAAAACCCTGACGACGAGCTTAAGCGGTTGCGTGAACGGGTTGCGGAGCAGACGGCGCTCATTGAGCAGCTGCGCGAGCGCATCCGGGAATTGGAAGCACGCTTGGCCAAGGATAGCCACAACTCCAGCCGGCCGCCATCCTCGGGCTCACCGATCAGGAAGCCGCCACCACGTCCGCAACGCCAGCCAAGCGGGCGCAAGCCAAGTGGACAACCGGGCCGGCGCGGTGTCACTCGCTCCCTGGTCGATCACCCCGGCCAGTGCGTGATCATCCCGTTGACGGGGACCTGCGCCTGCGGACGCGGCCGCACCAAGATCGCTACCACGGTGCTCACGGAGCGACGCCAAGTGGTCGAAGTGGAGATCCAGCGTAAGGTCATCGAGTATCGCATTATCGGCGGAATCCATGCCTATGGGCACGTGCAACGCAGCACGTTTCCTGCAGAGATTGAGGCCCCGGTGCAATACGGACCACCGGGCGTATTGGCCTTTACGGTCTACATGACTCAATACCAGTTGTTGCCCTACCAGCGCACCGCCGAGATGTTCAATGAGCTGGCCGGCCTTGGGATCTCACCGAACACCCTCCAGCACGCTGTACGGGTGGCCGCCACCCGCCTGGAGGCACCAGTCAACGCGATTCGCCGCGCCAGTGGTCCATGCCGACGAAACCGGCCGGCGCGTGAACGGCAACCTGTACTGGCTACACGTACTCAGTACCGACCGGCTTACGGCCTACTTCCCTCATCCCAAACGTGGTGCCGAGGCCCTGGATGCGTTCGGCTTGTTGACGCTGTTCGCTGGCATACTCGTGCATGACCACTGGCCAGCTTACCAACGCTACCGATGCTGGCATGCCTTCTGCAATGCCCATCATCTACGTGAGCTAACCGCTATCGCTGAGAGGTCCCTAAGCCAACCGTGGGCAACCGATATGATCACGCTGTTGTGCCAAGCCAATGCCCTGGTCAGCGAGGCACAGGCACAGGATCTCAAGGCGTTGCCCATCGGCAACGTCGAGCGCTTGCGGACCCGCTACGACACCATCCTCATCGAAGCCGAAAGCCGAAAGCCGAAAGCCGAAGCCGGCAATCCTCCCCGTCCCCGCCGTCCTGGCACTCGCGGGCGCGTCAAACAATCACCCGCCTACAACCTCATTCGGCGACTGCGCAAGCACCGCAACGAGGCCCTGCGCTTCCTCACCGACCTGCGTGTTCCCTTCGACAACAACCAGGCCGAACGCGACCTCCGAAGGCCCAAACTCAAGCAGAAAGTCTCCGGTTGTTTCCGCTCCGAAACCGGCGGAGATGCCTTTGCCATCATCCGCTCCTACCTTGCGACCCGCCGCAAACAGTCCGACGATCTTTTCAACTCGCTCGTCCTGACGTTCCAAGGGCAACCCCCAATGCCCCAATTGGAGTAGCTGAATAGTTACTTATAAGGTGCGGCGTCTGGTCGCGGACTTCGATGAACTCGACGAATGGCGGGATTTCATTCAACATGGTGGCGAGCACGGTGAGATACAGCTTTTCTGCGCCCTTGGCATCACACCGAACACCGACAAAGAGCGGTTGATCGCAAGGTTGGCCCATTAGAGCACCGTCGGCGATCATCTGCTGATCAGTGCCAACCTGTACCGTCTGGATGACCCGAAACATGGCCTGCGGGCGATCCTGCCCCAATACGATAATCCCGAGACCCGCCGTTGGCTGATAAACTTCTTCACCGACTTCGATTGGCCCGTGACACCCGAGCAACTCGTCTTCGAGATCCGGGAACAGGAGTCCCCGGCACGACTCTCCGCAACGCTGACGTTATCGCAGACCCAAGTCGTATCGATCGATACGGCGGTGTTCGAAATACCCGCTGGGACATGCTCGGATGTGTTCTTCAGCAATCGGTTCCGTCCGGCAGGCCTGACTGCCCGGCTCGACCGGCACGGGTTTGGCCGTAGCTATTACACGGAGACGGCGGTCATGGCCCAAGCCGTCTGGCACGCCGAGAGGCTCTAGCCCACATGGCTTGTCGGCCTGGGGCAGGCAGAGGCCGGTCGGCCATGCGAGCCGGCAGATGCCAGCGGTTCGCATTACGGCGAAAAGGGTACCTTGGCTTTTTCAAGGTCCCCGAAAATCCGAGTGTAGCGGGTATAAAATGTCCCTCAATTATTCATATCTCAGTGAGGAGCTCCAAGTGCAAGAGAGAACCGTCGATGTCGCCGTCATCGGGTCGGGTACCGCCGGCCTCAACGCCATTGCTCAGATCCGCCGGGCTGGCAAGTCCTTCGTCCTCATCAACGGCGGCAAGCCCGGAACCACCTGTGCCCGGGTGGGCTGCATGCCGTCCAAGGCCATGATCCAGGTGGCGGAGGATTACCACCGGCGTATGCATTTGGGCAAATACGGCAGCGAAGGGTATCGGGAGCTGGCCCTCGAGGGTAAGGCGACCATGGAGCATATTCAGCACCTGCGGGACACCTTCGTCGACCGGGTGCTCGGCAACTCCACCGACAAAATGCCAGAAGGCCTGTTCATTCAGGACTATACCCGATTCATCGAGCCTACCTTGCTGGAGGTCACGGGGCAACGTATCCGCGCTAGGCGTGTGGTTATCGCCACCGGCTCGCGGGCCCTGGTACCGGAGGCTTGGCAGACCTTCGGCGATCGAGTGCTCACCAGCGACGATATCTTCGAGCTGGAGGACCTGCCGACCTCCGTAGCGGTCATCGGGCTAGGCACCATAGGTCTGGAGCTGGGCCAGAGCCTGCACCGCCTGGGCGTCACGGTCACGGGCTTCGATCAGCTGACCACCGTCGGTGGTACCCAGGATCCGGAGGTTACGGCCTGCACCCTCGACCTGATGGGCAAGGAGCTTCCCATCCACCTGGGACAGGCCGCGCGGATTGTCGAGGAAGGTGCCAAGCTGCGTGTAACGGCCGGCGACAACAGCGTGCTGGCGGAGCGGGTCCTGTGCAGCATCGGCCGCGTCCCCAACCTCGGCGAGCTGGGGCTGGAGAACCTGGGGGTGAAGCTGGATGCCCGCGGTCTCCCGGCGTACGACCGCAACAGCATGCAAGTGGGGGACCTCCCGGTCTTTCTGGCCGGCGATGTGGATGGGGAACGCCCGATCCTCCACGAGGCCGGCGATGAGGGCAAGATTGCCGGCTATAATGCCGCCCGTGACCAAGTCACCCGCTTTCGTCGCAAGGTGCCCCTATCCATTAATTTCTGCGACCCCAACATCTGCGCCGTAGGTGCGCGTTGGAACGACTTGGCTCCGGAGACTACCGCCGTGGGCCAGATCGAATTCGCACCGGTGGGGCGGGCCCTTATCATGGGCAAGAACAAGGGTGTGCTACGGGTCTATGCCGACAAGCGGAGCGGCGTCATCCTGGGCGCGGAGATGATCGCACCCCGGGGCGAACACCTAGCCCACTTGTTATGCTGGTGCATCGAGCAGGGGCTGACGGTAGGGCGGCTGCTGCGTATGCCCTTCTACCATCCGGTCATCGAAGAGGCCCTGCAGGCGGCTCTCTATGACCTCTACGGCAAGGTCGAGGCCAAGAACGAGGGGCTCACCGAGCTGGCGACGCTTACCGGCCAGTGAGGACTCCCGCGTTCGGGGCGCCTTGAAAAAGGTGGTGTTCTAATTCTGTTGTATGCCGGTATAGCGGATACCGTAATTCTAAAGTGGCCGTGCGGTGCAAGGACGCACCGCCATGTTCAATCGGGTCACCGATTGAACATGGCACCAAGTCGAAATCACCTTTCGAGTTGGCGTAAGGGAAAATTCTAGGGATGGAATTTTCTCGTTCTTTAAAGACTCGTTCTTAAAGAAGGGGTACCCTCAAAGATCGGCAGTGCTCAATCCGTAGTAATCGTGCGATTGTCCCATCGGAACTCCGGCGACTGAAAGCCCCTCGTCCTCCGGGCTGTCTTTGCTCACATTCAAGTCCGCCGGACTACCATAGGCCATGGGATGGCGGCAGATAGCCACTTCGGACAACACCTTAGGGCATCCGCCCTCTTGCCAGTCACCGCAGTCGCGGCGCCACACGCAAGTGATCGAAAAATGAGAGCGAAGCGAGCGGCTTGTAAAATTCCAGGGATGGGAATCCTCTATAATTCTAAGGCTCCCATACTAAATGAGGCATCGATATGTTCAAGAGAGAAAAAGAGACGGAGAGGGCGGTAGAAATCGAAAAGTTCGAGGAAATCGATGAGCTTTCGTTCACCGATAGGTCTACGATGGACCCGGATCCGAAAGCGAACAAGAGTGTTATCGGGGAGCAGATCTCGATAGAAGGTACTATCAGAGGTAAAGGCGCTCTCGTGATCGAAGGGACGGTCAAAGGAAATATCGAGGTTACCGCACATCACCTGATCATAGGTTTGAAGGGTCAAGTGGAATCCGAAATCCACGCGGCCGATGTGACCATAAGCGGAAATCTGAGGGGCAACGTATACGCCAAAGACAGAGTGGCTATCACCAAGGAAGCGGTTTTCAACGGCGAGATCCATGCCAAGAGCATCTCGGTAGAAGACGGGGCCTACCTCAAGGCAAAGATCGAATTGGCTCAGGAGTTCCGTAAGGACACGGATTCGAAAAGTGAATTCGGAGATAACCTCCTTCCGGAGACGGGGAGCAAGACACCGCCTCCGACCGATAAGATCGATAATGGGGGAGATCCGCTGGTAGGTGCCGGATGATATACTCGTTGCACGCGAACATTTTGCCGCGATGCACACCGCCCGCATCCGATAGCCGCGTTGCGACTCGTCGCAATGGGGCCTAGCTATTCCTCCTCGTCGCGCCTTGCTCTCGGACACGACTCGCCGACCAAAATATTCATGTGCAACGGGTACATTCGAGTACAAGCATAACCGATAATTGGCAATAGCTCCGTATTGTAACGGTGCAGAAAGGACTTTGGGTGCGGCCCTTCTGAAACGACACTGGGCGTCCAAAATCCAAGCGTCGAGGCTGGCTTATCGGACACCTTGTGGAGCTTGCGCACCGTCCCTATCACGCCACCTTGCTCTGAGACCTAGCGATCCACGCCGCCCCGTGGATTCGAAAAGCCCCGTGGTCCTGTTTACCGCACCGGCGGGGATTGTCTAGGCGGCAGGCTGTGCCCATCGGAAAATATCGAGTAAGGGCTGCGGGGAGAAAATTCAGGCGCGGATAAACGCTGATGAACGCAAATCCATTCAAGACAAAGTCGACGAGGATGAACCCACCTCTCGGCGTATTATTGGGTGTGCATTCGAGGTCAACAAAGTCTTGGATCCTGGGCCTTTGAAGTCCGTGTACGAGAAGGTTTTGTGCCTCAAGCTGGCCGAGCGCGGACCTTGGGCGATTTCTGTCCAATGAAATACCATCTTGGTGCACTAGTGTCCCAACGTTATGACCAGAAATTCAGGATAACCCATTTATTAGAAAAGAAATATTTAGAATTATGCCGGTTACCAACTTGAGCTGCAGTACGCTGAGGTGCCAGCCTCTCCCGCGAAATTGCGGGCTGAGAACAACGACGCATGTCCACAGGTCTATTCGTCTTCTCAAGATTACCATTTCCATCTATGTGCTCGTGGCCATTATCAAGAAGCGGCTGAAAATCGATGTCAGTTTTTACACAATTCTACAGATTCTGAGCCTCATCATCTTCGAACAAATTCAGTGAAATCGACCGATTAATAACTCGGCATACACTCTCGACGAGTGCGATCACGGTAACCAACTGAATTTATTTAAATAAACATTGGAGCACTAGTAATCTTAGCGGTCTTTTCGTCCGTCTTCCGTGTTGCGGCAATCGTTACAGAGTGCACTAGGCGCCAGTTGCCGCGCCTTGAATACGAACCAAAATCCGGCCCAATCCGGTACACTATTTTCCGGCAATTGCCTAGCCGAGTATTTTTCGGCTCATTGACATCCATTGGCGGTAAAAAAGAGGCTCTCTTACGGGTTGTGTGGGTTAGGATGGAGAAGAAAACCATCCTTGACAGGCTAGATAGGCGTAGAAGAGGGGTCTGCATAAGGGGATCGGGACATTTTGGCCGTGAGGCCACGTATCACGACGAACTCAGCAACAGCAGGACATTAGGCTTGATCCACCGGATGCGCCGATCCCCTCTTGCCCACATTGTGTGTGGTGCGCCCATCCAGCCTGTCAAGGACGCAGCCGCTACGCGGTGGTTTCCTTTTCCTCCCACACCAAACGCAAGAGAGCCAAAAAAGAAACTATCGAGTAAGCGCAAGGGTAGGCACGGCCCACCCTCCGGTCGGCTGAGCCTCTGTTTCCGGGTTTCTCCGCGTCGTATCAAAAGAGCCGCACCCATCGCCTTATTCCGGCATCGACATGAGCCGTTTCACCGACTTCTTTACCCACTGATGTCGTATCGAAATATCCATGAGTAACGGGCATAGAAACAAGGAATCGACAACAAGGCTTTACACCAGCAATACCCTGAAGCTGTTTACTGAAGACATCGAACGCCGACCCCAGGGACAAGTGTTGGATGTAGGACCGGCCTGCCAGGAAAACATCATGCTCTTCGGGAGTCGGGTAACAAGGCTGTACGTTTGTGACCTGTTTTTTCCGCTGATGAAATGTCTCGATGAGAAACAGGCCATCAGCCAGATTTGGAAACATCTGGATTATTCTCCCGAGAGCTTCGACGGTATCGTACTCTGGGACTTGGTGAACCGGCTGGATACTCGAGAAGTCCCTACATTGGCTCGGTTGTGTCAAAAAATACTCAAGCCTGGGGGAACCGTCGTTGTGGTGGTTCCGGGAGAACGAGCGGTATCCTCGATGGTCAACAACTTTGTCATCGGGCGGGACTTCGAAATTCACCTGCGTCCCCAGACCCGGCTTCGTCTTCCCCTCCGCAGCTGTCAGAATAGAGAAATGCTGACCATGATGGTTCCTCTCAGCCCAGCCAAATCATTCATCTATTACTGCGGGATCACGGAATTCCTATTCAGGCGCGACTAAGATGCCGCCTAATAAATAACCCATTGATTTTCATGAAGTCGTATCCGTAGGGTGGGCTGTGATCACCGGTCAGGCGTAGTATTTGGTGGGCACAGCCCACCCTACAGGCCAGTTAATTTTTAGACAGATTATAAGAATCCCCGATCCGTACAGCCCCCGAGTAGAGATCGAGAGCCGACAGGGGATCTCCGCACAATCGCGGGCCGGATAGGACGCCGGTCTTTACTCTAAGGGCACCTTGAAAAATTCCGAGGGAGGAATTCTTCAAGATTCCTTAGAATCCACTCCGATCGAGCAGCATCCGGATCTTGCCGCTCGAGGTCCCCGTAATTCGGTAGCCCCGACCGCGATGGTTTGCTTGGAGATACCCGTGAGAAAATCCGCTATTCTGGTGCTAGCCGACGGCTCCGTCTTTCGCGGGACATCGATCGGCGTGGATGGCCAAAGTGTCGGCGAGGTGGTATTCAACACCGCCATGACCGGCTATCAGGAGATCCTCACCGATCCGTCCTACTGCAAGCAGCTGGTCACACTCACTTACCCCCATATCGGCAACGTGGGTGTCAATGCGGATGACGAAGAGTCATCCCGGGTCCACGCGGCCGGCTTGGTGGTGCGCGATCTCCCGATACTCGCCAGCAACTGGCGCAGCCGAGAATCCTTGGATGCCTATCTAGTGCGCAGCGGCGTAACCGCCACAGCCGACATTGATACCCGCCGCCTGACCCGAATCCTGCGGGAGAAGGGAGCCCAAAATGGCTGTATTCAAGCCGGGGATGGCATCGACAAGGCCGCCGCGCTCGATGCGGCGAAGGCGTTTCCGGGCCTGCAGGGGATGGATCTGGCCCAGGAGGTGACTACTCCCGAACCCTATCGGTGGACCCAGGGGGTTTGGCGCCTGAATACCGACGCATCGGCTGCACCGGATATACCGCCCCCGGCCGCCGGAGGGCCGGTACGGCACGTGGTCGCCTACGACTATGGGGTCAAACGCAATATCCTGCGCTTGCTGGTGCAACGTGGCTGCCAAGTCACTGTGGTGCCCGCCCGGATGTCGGCCGCCGAAGTCTTGGCGCTCCGGCCGGACGGAGTCTTCCTCTCCAATGGCCCCGGCGATCCGGAGCCCTGTGAGTACGCGATCACGGCGATCCGCAGCCTCCTGGAGACCGGCATCCCCCTATTCGGCATTTGCCTCGGGCATCAGCTATTGGCCCTGGCCTGCGGAGCCCGTACCCTGAAGATGAAGTTCGGCCACCATGGTGCCAATCACCCGGTGCAAGAGCTGGCTACGGGCCAAGTGATGATCAGTAGCCAAAACCACGGCTTCGCGGTGGATGAGGACAGCCTCCCGGAGTCGGTCCGGGCGACCCATCGCTCCCTGTTCGATGGTTCCCTGCAAGGTATCCACCACCGGGAGCGCCCCGCCTTCGGCTTCCAGGGCCACCCGGAAGCCAGCCCAGGTCCGCACGATGTGGGTCCCCTGTTCGATCACTTTATCGATTCGATGAAGATCTGAGGTTGAATGATGCCCGAAAAGGGGACCTTGAATTTTTCAAGGTTCCCTGATCAATAAAGAATATTCTGATGGCAACCTTTACCTTGACTGATGATAAAACCATCGTTCCAGGAGACCATATACGGCTGGGTGGTAAGATGCGCCTGCACTTGGCAAGTATCGAAGGAGATAGAAAGGCATCTAGCTATATTCCACGAATCCACGGATTGCCAGGGGTAAGATCATCGCTCTGTTTAACGGGCCAAAAGGGATCTGGACCGTAGAAATAAATGCACTTGCAATAGGAAAGACCGAATTACTAGCAAAGCATAAAGGCAAAATCGTTGCGAAGTTGTGGATAACAGTTTCGGAAAAGCTGATGCTTCCTCTGCCTTTAAAGCCTGAAGGCGTGCTTGTAAGGGTATTTCTGGCGGAAAACCCCGTACCAGATCATAGAGCCGGTTACCATGCAACTGATGTTAAAAAGGCGATGCAATGGATTCGTCTCGTGTTGAAGAATCGTCTCAGGGATAGTCCCGACCAATTTTCAGGCTCTCTTGCGTTTGCTGTGGGTAGCGGGGCATAGCGACCTGACTCAAATCATGATGGGAAGCCCCGACTGGACGACGAACGGAGGAAGTCGGCAGCTGGGTCAACTTACCCGCCACAAGGTAGAGAATGGGAATCAGGTGCCTGGTGGTCCCGTAGCCGCGGGCCCTGGCTTTGGCGGGCCTGGATGAGCGAATTGACTGCCTCGACACGGCCGTTGGTGAGCTTGGAATCGAACGCATCGAGGAGGCTTGGCCTGGGCTTCTTAAGCGTCTTGGCCACCGCTTTAATCGGCTCCAGGCAGCAACGGTACGCCTAGCTGTACCATCTGTCGAGGAGCGGCTCGGCTTGCGCCGCGCTCTGAGCACTGTGGAAGATCTCGCATAACGTCTCCTCCTGGATCCGGAAGCCACGGTGTGTCTTGAGGTTTTGGCACTTGAGTTCCGCAAACGGGGTTTTCTGGCGGTTACTCCAAGCGTGCTTGTCCTTGAGCCAGATGTAGCGTGTACGCCGCAGCTCCGGGGCCCTTTTGACTTCTTGGCGACGCACTTCGTCAACCGCCTTGTTGGCGAGCTGAATGGCGTGAAACTCATCGAAGGTGATCGCCGCCCAGGGCCGATGCTCACACACGCCAGCCTGGTAGCTTGCCGACATATCCATACAGACCACGCAGATGTACTCGGCACAGGCGCCAGGAGCCTCGAGCGCATCGGCAAATTGGGCCACGACCTGGGCTTTTCGCCCTTCGCAGGCATAGAGCCCACGCGGGGCATCGAGATCGTGAAACAAGCTCATGTAATTGTGTCCACGCCGCGAGGCGGTCTCGTCGAGACCAGCCGAGGTGACGGTCGAGAAGTCCTCTTGATCGTGCGCCTGATCGACGTAATGATCAGGGTGCGCCAGACGCGCCCGTCGCTGACGCCAGGCAATTGAGCGACCTGAGAGACCGCCATCGCCTGACAGAGGGTGACCAATAAGGTCTCCATCCGTAGGCTAAAGCCGCTGTTGGGGCGCGCCCAGGGCGCCACGACCTGGGGGTAGTCTTGGCGCAGGTCCCGCAGCGCATATGGGGCACCTTGGCGTGGATGTAGGCTTGGAATTGAAAGAAGTTCAGGTGACGCCAGTCGCGCTCAAGCGTATCGTGGACCGGCTGGTGTTCCGCCTCACAATGCGAACAAGAGAATCGTGTCCCCGGGGCGAAGGTGCGGTGGAAATCGATCCGGCCCGATTTGGGATCGAAGGCCACGTCAATGACCTCCCAAAGAGCCGGAAGGCCGAGCGCAAGGGTAAACAACGACAACGGGTCCATGATGAAAACCTCCGACGTTTGGCTTGGCGACGGGTCCGAGCCTAACAGGCGAAAAGAAGGGCACAGAGTAGCCTTAGAGCAGGCTACCCTACGCGATGGGAAAAATGGCGCTACCCACACCAAACGCAAGAGAGCCAATTTTTAGCTCCGAATACTTAAGACAATCATGAATATTGTAAAGGCTAGAGGTCAAGTGAAAGACTTTGAAAATTACTCTACATTGGAGGCTGTACAACAAGCCCGTATCAACGCTATCGTAAAAATAGCCAATGATGACAGCGACTCACGTCAGGGTAGATGTGAAAAATTTCTGCTTGATGCCCTCGCCGTGGCAAAGAGTAAGGCCGTAACCTTGGACCCATGTCCCACCGGGCTATACGCATGGCGTACCGTGGGTAGCAGCTCCCCGGGAGGGCGGTTGAAAATACAGGTCGCCATTGGCGGGAAATCAATTTTATATGCTCGAAGCTAAAAAACCATCTGAATGAGGATCGAGCAGGGAGAACCTTGAAAAGCTTCTTCCATGGAATGCTTCAAGCATCCTCTCGAATAACATATTTTATTTGTTTTTTATCTCATACCTTCAAGACTACGAATGCTTATCCGAGCAGTAAAAATTTTACTGACTGTGTTTCTTCTCATCCGGCTGAGCAGCTCGTTTTCAGGGGCCACCATCATCTCGGATCAGATGATTTCAATTCGGAAAAACCCGGGATTCCAACATCTTGTTGCCAAAATGAACCTGCAAACAGTCGTGGAAGCCAAAGAAGAAAAAAATCATTTTTTGTCGCGAGATACCCTGCCACACACAAACATACCTATATATTGTGGCTTGAAAGTAACAGGTTATGGATCCTAGACACAGATAATTCTGAAGCGAATTTCTGGTATTGGGCTATACAATTTCCTCGTAATGGTACAAGGCTTGATTTGCAGAGAGATGTCATTCCTACGGATGAAGAAGTAGGTACGAGTACGTATCTCGTGAGCCAGCCATGGATCGATTCTATTATCTATGACGCGGTGATGAACGGGGATTTGATCCTGATCGAAAAGGAGAATAGAGCACCTTGAGGAATTCTTAAGGTGCCTTTCATTTGCGGTAAAAAAGTAATTCCCATCAGGTACAGTGTTCCAATGCCGAGACGAACAGACATCAATAGCATCCTGATCATCGGCGCCGGTCCCATCGTGATCGGCCAAGCCTGCGAGTTCGACTACTCCGGGGTCCAGGCCTGCAAGGCGCTGCGGGACGAAGGCTATTGCGTCATCCTGGTCAACTCGAATCCGGCCACGATCATGACAGACCCGGAGATGGCCGATGCCACTTACATCGAGCCCATCCTCTGGCAGACCATCGAGCGTATCATTAAGAAAGAACGCCCGGATGCCCTGTTGCCTACCATGGGCGGACAGACGGCGCTCAACACGGCCCTCGACCTAGCACGCGAGGGGGTGCTGGAACGGTATGGAGTGGAGCTGATCGGGGCCTCCCGCGAGGCCATCGACAAGGCCGAAGACCGGGACCTGTTCCGCCAGACCATGCGCAGGATCGGGCTGGATCTGCCCGAATCCGCCATGGCCCACAGCCTGGAAGAGGCCATACAGGTCCAGGCCCGAATCGGCTTTCCGACCATCATCCGACCTTCCTTCACCCTGGGTGGTAGCGGCGGCGGCATCGCCTACAACCAAGAGGAATTCGAGATCATCTGCCGCCGCGGACTGGACCTGTCCCCTACCAGCGAGCTGCTGGTCGAAGAGTCGATCTTGGGCTGGAAGGAGTACGAGATGGAGGTGGTGCGGGATAACCGAGACAACTGCATCATCGTCTGCTCCATTGAGAATCTCGATCCCATGGGGGTCCATACCGGAGATTCCATCACGGTTGCCCCGGCCCAGACGCTGACGGACAAGGAATACCAGATCATGCGCGATGCCTCCATCGCCGTGTTGCGGAAGATCGGCGTCGACACCGGCGGCTCTAATGTGCAGTTCGCGATCAACCCGGACGATGGGCGCATGCTTATCATCGAGATGAATCCCCGGGTTTCGCGCTCCTCGGCCCTGGCCTCCAAGGCCACCGGCTTTCCCATCGCCAAGGTGGCGGCCAAGCTGGCGGTGGGCTATCGGCTCGACGAGCTGGACAACGAGATCACCGGTGGGGCCACCCCCGCCGCCTTCGAGCCGACCATCGACTATGTGGTCACCAAGATCCCGCGCTTCGCCTTCGAGAAATTCCCCTTGGCGGACCCCCGACTCACGACCCAGATGAAATCGGTGGGGGAGGTGATGGCCATTGGTCGCACCTTCCAAGAGTCCTTGCAAAAGGCCCTGCGCGGACTGGAGACGGATCGCTCCGGACTCGACGAGGTAGTGGACCCGGGTCACCCGGAGGTCCACCGCATCCTGCACCGGGAGGCCCGCCAGCCCGGTGCGGAGCGCCTCCTCTATGTGGCCGATGCCTTCCGAGCCGGGATGTCAGCCCAGGAGATCCGAGCTATCAGCGGAATCGATCCCTGGTTTCTGGCCCAGATCCAAGACCTAGTCCGGATCGAGGCTCAAGTCCGGTCCCAGGGTCCCGGAGACCTCACCGCCGAACGCCTACGTTTCCTGAAACGCAAGGGGTTTTCCGATCGGCGACTGGCACGGCTCACCGACATCGGCGAGTCAGAGGTCCGGGAGCTCCGGCATGCGCTGGGCGTACGCCCCGTCTACAAGCGGGTCGACACCTGTGCCGCCGAATTCGCCACCGGCACCGCCTACCTGTACTCCACCTATGAGGAGGCTTGCGAGGCCGCGCCCACCGAGCGCAAGAAAATCATGGTCCTGGGTGGCGGACCCAACCGCATCGGCCAGGGCATCGAATTCGATTATTGCTGCGTCCATGCTGCCTTCGCCATGCGCGAGGACGGCTACGAGACCATCATGGTCAACTGCAATCCGGAGACCGTATCCACGGACTACGACACATCGGACCGGCTCTATTTCGAGCCCCTGACCCTGGAAGACGTATTGGAGATCGTCGTCAAAGAGCAGCCCCACGGCGTCATCGTCCAGTACGGTGGCCAGACCCCGCTCAAGCTCGCCCGGGACCTGGAGACGGCCGGCGTACCCATCATCGGTACCACACCGGACTCCATAGACTTGGCGGAAGATCGAGAGCGCTTCCAACACCTGATCCAAGAGTTCGGTCTGTGCCAACCCCCGAACGCCACCGCCCGCAGCGAGGTCCAGGCCGTGGCCAAGGCGGCATGGATTGGATACCCCTTGGTGGTGCGGCCCTCCTATGTCCTCGGTGGTCGCGCCATGGAGGTGGTCTACGACGAACGCGAGCTGGACCGCTATATGCGCGAAGCGGTCCGGGTATCCAATGAATCCCCCGTATTGTTGGACCGATTCATCGACGACGCGATCGAGGTGGACGTGGACGCCGTCTGCGACGGTGAGCAAGTGCTGATCGGCGGCATCATGGAACATATCGAACAGGCTGGCATACACTCCGGCGATTCCGCCTGCTCGCTGCCCCCCTATACCCTCTCGCCGGCCATCCAGGACCGGATGCGCGAGCAAATGACCAAGCTGGCGCGGGCGTTGCGGGTAGTTGGGCTGATGAACGCCCAGTTCGCGGTCAAGGGCGAAGAGATCTACATCCTGGAGGTCAACCCGCGTGCCTCGCGCACCGTGCCCTTCGTCTCCAAATCCATCGGCGTCCCTCTAGCCAAGGTGGCGGCGCGCTGCATGACCGGAGTTTCCCTGCAAGAACAGGGGTTTATCAAGGAACGTCGGCCCAAACACTACTTCGTAAAAGAGGCCGTCTTTCCCTTTATCAAGTTTCCCGGCGTGGATACTGTACTGGGGCCGGAAATGAAATCTACCGGTGAAGTCATGGGCGTCGGCGAATCCTTCGGCGAAGCCTATGCCAAGGCCCAGGATGGGGCCGGGGCCGGACTGCCCGGCAAAGGCAACGCCCTGCTCAGCGTCCGCCGGACGGACCGCCCCCGACTGGTGCAGGTCGCCAGGGATCTGCGAGACCTCGGCTTCGAGCTCTACGGCACCCACGGCAGTGCGGCGGCGGTCCGGGCGGCGGGCATCCCGTGCGCGGGCGTCAACAAGGTCGCGGAGGGTCGACCCCACATCGTGGACATGATCAAAAACCACGAAGTCGGCTTCATCGTCAACACTACCGAAGGTGCCCAAGCCCTCATCGACTCCGCCGAGATCCGCCGGACCGCCCTCCAATACAAGGTTAGCTACACCACCACCATCTCCGGTGCCGAAGCGACCTGTCTCGCCTTGAAACAACCGGACGCCCTAGAGGTCAGTCGGTTACAGGATCTTTATTGATCACCACCTGCAGATAGTCTAGGAATCTATGGGGAAACTTGAGCTTTTCAAAGTGGCCTCGATGTGTACCTGAATCGAACCTACTCCCGGCTCCTTCGCCTAGTGATCGACGGTGGCAAGGATAGCGACGTGATCGCCGTGAGGAGATGGGACAAGCGAGCTTGGCCGGCATAGCCCGTCGGGACAAGAGCCCCGGTGAGCAAGATCGGTTAGTCCGTAAGATCAGGATGACCCTGTGAGAAGAGGACCCTTTCCATGCACAAAGTACCTATGACCGCCAAAGGCGCCGAGCAATTGCGTTCTGAGCTCGATCACCTGAAGCGCGTCGAGCGGCCCCGCATCATCGAGGCCATCGCCGAGGCGCGATCACAGGGCGATCTCAAAGAAAATGCCGAGTACCATGCCGCCCGTGAGCAGCAAGGCTTCACCGAGGGGCGCATCAAGGACCTCGAGAACAAACTCTCCCTCGCCCACATCGTCGATGTCACGGACGAGCACACCCGGTCCCAGGCCAACGGCAAGGTGGTCTTCGGGGCTACCGTGGATGTGCTGGAGATCGATAGCGATCGGGAGCAGACCTTTCGAATTGTCGGCGACGACGAGGCCGATTCCACCCAGGGCCGGATTTCGATCAGCTCGCCCATCGCTCGCGCTCTGATCGGCAAGCAGGCAGACGACGTTGCGGCGGTGGAGACCCCCGGCGGATTACGCGAGCTCGAGATCCTGGAGGTCCGTTACGAATAAAGGGCTTCTTGAGAAATTCAAGGCGGTCTTAGGAGACGCTGAATAAATCCGTCCCTGGCTGGTTTATCGCCGGATGGCGAACAGTGTGGTTTTCGCCATCCTCACATGTTCAACGAGGCCAGTCGCCCCTACCGAAAATGGCAGTGCCTCCATGCGCCGCGGGAAATGCTGAAGGGTGCGGCTCTTTTGAAACGACGCAGAGAAACCTGGAAACAAAGGCTCAGCCGACCAGAGGGTGGACTGTGCCTACCCTTACGCTTGCTTGATATTTTCTTTTTTGCCGCAAATGAACGCAAATGAGCCGAAAAATACTCGGCTAAGGTCTGCGTTCGGCCAGCTCGACGTACAAAGCCTTCTCGTACACGGACTCCAAAGACCCAGGACCCAAGACTTTGCCGACTTCGAATGCACACCCGATAGCACGCCGAGAGGTGGGGGCATCCTCTCGACTTTTCTTGAATACATTTGCGTTCATTGGCGTTTATTTGCGGCTGAATTTTCTCCCCGCAGCCTTTACTCGATATTTTCCGGTAGGCTGCAGCCTGCCCCCGAGGCAATCCCCGCCGGAGCAGTCAACATAGCCACGGAGCTTCTCGAATCCACGGGGCGGCGTGGACCGCTAGGTTTCGAAGCGAGGCGGCATGATCGGGACGGTGCGCAAGCTCCACAAGGTGTCCGATAAACCAGCCTCGACTCTCGGATTTTGGCCCCCCGGTGTCGTTTCAAAAGAGAGCCCACCCCACCGGGGGGTGGCGCGCTGTCGCGCAGCAAACAAGTGGCAAGATAGGGGGCTGCGGGGAACCGAGACCGTTCAGATACGGGTGTGAAGGCCAAGCATCTCGGCCGTACAGTCCGTGAGGCCGCTTGATGTGTACGAATAAATTCAATTGTAAAACAATATGGTACGAGATGTTTGATGAGAGCCGCGCCTATATACTGAATAAATCAGCGTTTCTCTTACGAGTCCGGCCAAGTAACTGCGTTCCCGCGTGATCATGATCATGGGGACCTTGGAGATTGATACGGCTACCCCACCCCTGGCGCAGAAGGCTCAAGCCGCAGAACAGCGGTCCGCGTAGACCGCCATGATTTGTTTGAGCTCGCGCAGCAGCCAGCGATGCTCTTGTGGGTCCAGCCCCTGGGTCTCCGGCAGGTCGCCGCCTTGCTCCAGGACCTCGATAGCCCGCCACACCTGCCGACATCCCTGTGCGCACAGGACCTCGATTTTGGCCTCCGGTCCGTATTGATCGAAAGAATCCAAGATGATGATCTCCCGTTGCCGATCTGCGGAGATTATAGGAGACATCGAAAGATTGCAGGGATGCAATTTGATTAATGTTATTACTTTTCCTCCATTGTAAACTACATAGCATAACAATCTGAAGTGTAAGTGCGTTAACAAAATATAACTCCATAGAAACACAACTATTACACTACTTGATTTCGTCCCCGGAAAAATAGGGGCCGACTCAGGTCGATTCTTGTCATAGGCTGCGAGACCTACCTGTCCATGCTAAACTCCCTGCTGTGGAGGGTTTGAATTTTTCAAGTCTCCTCAGGGTTTCCCGATCCTGCCGCCTACCGGTACCCAGTCGGAATGCAAACCATAGCCACTCAGAAAACTTACCTTGTGCTCTCCGCTTTGGGGGAAGACCGCCCAGGGATCGTAAACAACCTATCCAAAGTCATTCTCGATCACGGCTGTAACATTGAGGACAGCCGTATGGCGGTTCTCGGCGGAGAGTTTGCAGCTATCCTGTTGGTGCAGGGCAAATGGAACACCCTGGCCAAGGTCGAAAATGCCTTGCCAGAGCTCGAGCGGCAGTTGGGCATGACCATCATCTCCAAGCGTACCGGGGAACATGCTGCCGGAGCCAATCTGCTACCCTATGCCGTGGACGTGATCTCCATGGATCATCCGGGTATCGTCAACAACCTAGCCAAGTTCTTCTCGGAACGCGACATCAATATCGAAGACATGAATACCAGCACCTATGCGGCTGCGCATACCGGAACGCCGATGTTCGCGGTACATATGGCCATCGGCATCCCGGCGGATAGCCACATCGCAGGGCTACGCGAGGAATTCATGGATTATTGCGACGGGTTGAATCTGGATGCGGTGCTTGAGCCACTGAAGGGATAAAGGCCCCTCTCTGTGCGGGCAATCCGTACTCGCACCAAGAAATCCAAAGGACAGGTACGGAGGTCATCCCTTACCTAACGCTATTTTGCTCCGATCGAAACCCAAGGAGATTGCGAATGAGTCCAACCATCGGCGACACCGTCCCCGACATCGAATTCATGACCACCGGTGAGCAGACCCGGAAACTGACCGACTTCCGCGGCGAAAATCTGGTGCTCTTTTTCTACCCGAAGGCCAGTACCCCTGGCTGCACCACGGAGGGACAGGACTTCAGGGACGCCATCGACGCCTTTGCAGCCACAGCTACCAAGATCCTGGGCGTCTCCCTCGACGGACTCGAGGCCCAGGAAAAATTCAAGGCCAAGCACGCCTTTCCGTTCGAGCTCGTCTCCGACCGGGACGAAACCTTGTGCAAGCTGTTCGACGTCATCAAGCTCAAGAAGCTGTACGGAAAGGAATCCTTGGGCATCGAACGCAGCACCTTCTTGATCGACAAAACAGGCGTACTGCGCAAGCAATGGCGAAAGGTAAAGGTCGCGGGCCACGTGGATGAGGTCCTCGCCACCACCCAAGCGTTGGATGGCTAAGGCAATTTCTGTCAAATGAAATACCATCTTGCTGCACTAGTGTCCCAACATTGATGGCTGGTCGGACATAACGTACTAAAAGAAAATATCAGGATCATGCCTGTTATCGACTTGAACTGCGATGCGTGATGGTTGCAGCCTTGCCCGCAAATTTGCGGGCTGAGGTTAACGGCGCATGTACACAGGCAAGCTTGTCTTCTCCCAAATCATCGACCACATTGCCAATGCACACCTTCCTCCAATGTGTGCAGTACTATAACGGCAACCACAAAATCAAGTCTTTTACCTGTCTCGATCAGTTCCTGTGCATGGCCTTCGCCCACCTCACCTACCGCGAGAGCCCGCGCGATATCGAGGTCTGTCTGCATGCCCATCGCAGCAAGCTCTATCACATGGGCCTCCGCGGCGGGATCCTCACGCAATACCCTGGCCAACGCCAACAAGGTACGCGACTGGCGCCTCTATGCGAACTTCGCCCAAGCCCTGATCCGGATTGCATGCCGTCTCTATGTCGACGAGGGCTTCGCCGTCGACCGGGCCAATACCGCGTACGCACTCGATGCCTCGACCATCGACCTGTGCCTGTCGTTCTTTCCGCGGGCATCATCACGTCGCACCAAGGCCGCAGTGAAGCTCTATACGTTGCTGTTCCTACGCGGGAACATCCCGACCTTTGTCCATATCTCCGAAGGCAAGTTCCACGCTGTCAATGTGTTAGACCTGTTGCCCTTGGAGCCAAGCGCTTTCTACATCATGGATCGCGGCTATCTGGATTTTGCTCGGCTCTATCACCTGGCTCTGGTTGGTGCCTTTTTCCCCATCCGAACCAAGCCCAACACCCAATACAGCCGTCTGTATTCGCGCCCGGTGGACAAGAGTACGGGGCTCAAATTCGACCAGACCATCGTGCTCACTGGTGTCCGCACGCCACGCTACTATCCCGAAAAATGGTTCTCTTACGTTTGGTGTGGGTAGCGGGTCATAGCAACCTGACTCAAGTCGTGATGGGAAGCCCCGACTGGACGATGAACGGAGAAGTCGGCAGCTGGGTCAACTTACCCGCCACAAGGTAAAGGATGGGAATCAGGTGCCTGGTGGTCCCGTAGCCTCGGGCCTTGGCTTTGGCGACTTGGATGAGCGAATTGACCGCCTCGACACAGCCGTTGGTGAGCCTGGAATCAAACGAGGCTTGGCCAGTGCTTCAAGCGTCTTGGCCACCGCTTTGATCGGTTCCAGGCGGCGATGGCGCGCCCAGCTGTACCATCTGCCGAGGAGCGGCTCGGCTTGCGCCGCGCTCTGAGCACTGTGGAAGATCTCGCGTAACGTCTCCTGGATCCGGAAGCCACGGTGGTCTTGAGGTTTCGGCGCTTGAGTTCCGCAAACGGGGCTTTCTGGCGGTTATTCCAAGCGTGCTTGTCCTTGAGCCAGATGTAGTGTGTACGCCGCAGCTCCGGGGCCCTTTCGACTTCTTGGCGACGCACTTCGTCAACCGCCTTGTTGACGAGCTGAATGACGTGAAACTCATCGAAGGTGATCGCCGCCCAGGGCCGATGCTCACCACACGCCAGCCTGGTAGCTTGCCGACATATCCAGACCGCGCCGATGTTCTCGGCACAGGCGCCATGAGCCTCGAGCGCATCGGCAAACTGGGCCATGACCTGGGCTTTTCGCCCTTCGCAGGCATAGAGCACACGCTCCGTAGGCTGAAGCTGCTGTTGGGGCGCGCCCAGGGCGCCACGACCTGGGGGTAGTCTTGGCGCAGGTCCCGCAGCGCATATGGGGCACCTTGGCGTGGATGTAGGCTTGGAATTGAAAGAAGTTCAGGTGACGCCAGTCGCGCTCAAGCGTATCGTGGACCGGCTGGTGTTCCGCCTCACAATGCGGACAAGAGAATCGTGTCCCCGGGGCGAAGGCGCGGTGGAAATCGATCCGGCCCGATTTGGGATCGCAGGTTACGTTAACGACCTCCCAAGGAGCCGGAAGGCCGAGCGCAAGGGTAAACAACGACAACGGGGCCATGATGAAAACCTCCGACGTTTGGCCTAGCGACGGGTCCGAGCCTACAGGCGAAAAGAAGGGCACAGAGTATGCTTGGAGCGGGCTACCCTACGCGATGGGAAAAATGGCGCTACCCACACCAACCGCAAGAGAGCCCGAAAAATTGCGGTGTATCAGGTACTACGACGCCCCCACCGAGAAAACCTTCGCCTCTTTGACCAACAACTTCTTCCTGCCAGCATTGACCATCGCGGATCTCTACCGTTGCCGTTGGCAAGTGGAGCTGTTTTTCAAATGGATCAAGCAACACCTACGCATCAAGGCGTTCTTCGGCACCTCAGAGAATGCGGTCAAAAAGCCAGACCTGGATCGCCGTGTCGGTCTACATACTCGTGGCTATCATCAGAAAACGGCTGAAACTCGAGGTTAGTCTCTACACAATTCTACAGGTCTTAAGCCTCACCCTGTTCAAACGAATTCTATTAAATCAGATAGTTAAAAATACAAACTACAATTCTATTCAGACCGAAACGAGTAACCAACTGAATTTTTTTGATTAAACGTTGGGAGACTAGTGATCTTGCTGGTCTTTTCGTCCGTCTTCCGTGTTGCGTCAACCGTTACATAGTCCACTATGCGCTGGTTGCCGCGCCTTGAATACGAACCAAAATCCGGCCCAATCCGGTACTCCATTTTCCGGCAATCGCCTAATGTGCCCAAGAGCCGGAAACGACCGCCTACCTCGAAGCATTCGAGGTGCTCTGCGGTACAGGGACGCACCGCCATGTTCAATCGGATCACCGATTGAACATGTAGCCAAGTGGAAATCGCATTTCCGCTTGGCACCGAGGGAAAATTCCAAGGATGGAATTTCCCCATTCTAAATGAAAGGTCCGAGGTCGCAAATGATCAAACGCGATCACGACAAGCCCTGCCTGTTCGTCCTCGATACCAACGTGCTGATGCACGACCCCACGGCCCTATTCCGTTTCCACGAGCATGACATCCACCTACCCATGGCCGTGCTTGAGGAGCTCGACCAGGGTAAAAAAGGGCTGTCGGAGGTGGCGCGGAACGTGCGTCAGGCCAGCCGTTTTCTCGATGGGCTCATGCGCGGTGCCGATAAGGAAGAAATCGACGCCGGTATCCCCATTGCGTCCGGTATTCGGAGCCGCGGACCTCAGGGGATCGAGGCCAGCGGGCGGCTCTTCTTCCAAACGACACCACCGGACCTCGATCTCCCGGAATCGCTGCCGGACAGCAATCTCGACAACAACATCCTCGATACCGCCCGGACCCTGCAGAAAAATCATCCGGACCGGACCGTCATCATCGTCTCCAAAGACATCAACCTCAGAATCAAGGCCGCAGTCCTGGGGATTGCTGCGGAAGACTACACCGACGACCAAGTACTGGACGATGTCTCCTTGCTCTACACGGGCCAAGATGAGCTACCGCAAGACTTCTGGACCGACCACGAAAAAACCGTGGAATCCTGGCAAGAGGCCGGTCGTACCTTCTACAAGATCGGGGGACCGGACATCGCCGACTGGTACCCGAGCCAATGCCTCTATTTCGAGCAAGACGAGAGCTTCGAGGCCCTGGTGCGGGAAAAACGCACCCCCACCGAGGCCATCATCGAGCTAGCCGCGGACTTCCGTTCGCCGAGACACAATGTCTGGGGCATCACCGCCCGCAACCGGGAGCAGAACTTTGCCCTCAACATGCTCATGGATTCGGAGCTGGACTTCGTCACCTTGCTCGGGGCCGCCGGCACCGGTAAAACCCTGTTGGCCCTAGCAGCAGGTCTCTCCCAAGTACTCGACCGCAACCTCTACCGGGAGATCGTCATGACCCGGATCACAGTGCCGGTGGGCGAGGATATCGGCTTTCTGCCCGGAACCGAGGAAGAAAAAATGACCCCCTGGATGGGGGCCCTCATGGACAACCTGGAGGTGCTCACTCGGACCGAGGGTGGCGAATGGGGCCGAGCGGCTACCAACGACCTGCTCGGCAGCCGCATCCGCATCTCCTCCCTCAACTTCATGCGCGGACGCACCTTCCTCCGCAAATACATCATCTTGGACGAGGCTCAGAACCTCACGGCCAAACAGATGAGGACCCTGATTACCCGTGCCGGAGCCGACACTAAGATCGTCTGCCTGGGCAACATCTCCCAGATCGACACCCCCTACCTCACGGAGACCACATCCGGACTCACCTACGTGGTCGACCGCTTCAAAGACTGGAGACACAGCGGCCACATCACCTTGATCCGCGGCGAGCGCTCGCGGCTGGCGGATTTCGCATCTGAGCGGCTGTAAAAGGGTGCCTTGAGCCCCCCAATAGGGCCGTGGTTTCTTTCCCGACGTCGATTGGCTATAGTGGCCCTGCTTCCGGCCGGCTCTCCTGTCGGGAGGCAAGCCTGCGGATCCGCGTCGAGCCTGTATCCCTGGCTCGACCTGCGAGCCGGCCTTCCATTCCCATGCGCATTCCGGTCGCGGCGGCCCGTGCGTACCACCGTTTTTACCCCCGAGGTACCCCGATGAGCTGGTACGGAATCCTGGATTTCTCTTTGTGGCAAGTGGTCGTGGCCGGGCTAGTCCTGACCCACATCACCATCGTGACCGTTACCGTCTTTCTACATCGCGCCCAGGCCCATCGGGCGCTCGCTCTGCACCCGGCGGCCAGCCACTTCTTCCGCTTCTGGCTCTGGCTCACCACCGGCATGGTGACCCGGGCGTGGGTGGCGGTACATCGTCGCCACCACGCTAAGTGCGAGACCCCGGAGGACCCTCATAGTCCCCACATACTGGGCCTGGGTAAGGTCCTGGCAGAAGGGACCGAGCTATATGCTCAGGCCGCCCAGGATCCGCACACCCTGGCCCGGTATGGTCATGGTACCCCCGACGATTGGATCGAGCGCCGTGTCTACAGCCGCTACACTTGGCAAGGAGTGGGGTCGATGCTGATCCTGGACCTGCTGCTGTTCGGCGTCTATGGCATCACCCTGTGGGCGGTGCAGATGCTCTGGATCCCCTTCTTCGCCGCCGGTGTCATCAATGGCGTCGGCCATTACCGGGGCTATCGCAACTTCGAGACACCGGACGCCGCGACCAACATCCTGCCTTGGGGTATCCTGATCGGCGGTGAAGAGCTGCACAACAACCACCATGCCTTTCCGGGCTCCGCCAAGCTATCCTCGAGGTGGTGGGAGCTGGACCTGGGCTGGTTCTACATCCGGCTGTTGAGTGCCCTCGGTCTGGCCAAGGTGAAGCGAGTTGCACCGAAGCCGCGCATCGTCATGGGCAAGGGCACCATCGACATGGACACGGTGCGGGCGGTAATCACCGGGCATATGCATGTCGCCGCCCGTTACGCACGTGAGGTGCTCGCCCCCGTCACCCGCGCCGAGCTGTGTCGCAACCAGCGTCATTGCCGCCGGTTGTCTCGGCGCACCCACCGGCTACTAGTTCTGGAAGGGTCGCGGTTGGACGCACGCGCGAGGCAACGCCTGGAAGAGGTGCTGGCGCAGAGCCAAACCCTGGAGACCGTATACCAGTTCCGCGAACGTCTGCGAGATCTGTGGGAGCTGGCGGCACCCAACCAGGAAGCCCTGCTCAGCTCGCTGCAGGACTGGTGCCAGCAGGCGGAGGCTACGGGTATCCAGGCGCTGGAAACCTTCTCCCGCAGGCTCCGCAGCTATACCCTGGTGCCAGCTCCCTAGCACCTCGTTTCACCCTATTCGGTACTCTCAGAGCCCCCCCGAAGAGAGCCCCCCGAACGCGCCAAGGCAAGGCACAGGCGGTAGGTGCTCGGGGAGCTTACCGCTACCGATGGATAGGTCCGAAAGAAAACCCGCCGTCAGCGGGTTTCCACAGTGTAGGAAAGCTCCCGATCACTTGATCTTACCTTCCTTGTAGAGTACGTGCTTGCGCACTACCGGATCGAACTTCTTGAGCTCCATCTTGCCGGGTTGATTACGCTTGTTCTTGGTCGTGGTATAGAAATGACCCGTACCGGCACTGGAGTTCAACCGGATCTTGTCTCGTCCTGTCTTGGCCATGGTCTCGACTCCTTACACGCCTTGCTCGCCGCGGGCCCGCAGCTCGGCGAGCACCTGATCGATACCTTTTTTGTCGATGGTACGCATGCCAGCGGCGGATACGCGCAGACGCACCCAACGCCGCTCACTCTCCACCCAAAAGCGGTGGTAGTGGAGGTTGGGCAAAAAGCGTCGCTTGGTCTTGTTGTGGGCATGGGAGACATGACAGCCGGTAAGGGGCCGTTTGCCGGTCACTTGACACACTTTGGACATAACACACGCCTCCTCGCGGTCGGAAACTGCCTTCGTGTTGCGGGACTCCGGCACCCAGCTTCAACCGATATTGCAAATTCATAGCATTTTCCAGCCCACATATTTTCATGTATGGGAGCCGGCAGTATCAATTGAAACCGGGTGCTAGGTTCCCTCCGATAAATGGCCGAGCATCCTTTCCCAGCATGCTCACCTTGGATTTTTCAGGACACCTCGAAAGGTCCAAGGACCCCTCCAAGAGGCCATTGGAGAGGCGCGATTCTAGCCAAGCCTAGGCCGCTTGGCAAGCAACCGCTTAACTTTACGGCCAAATGTGATCTTGACAGGGGGAGTGCCACTACAGGAAGGATTCCCGCATGATGCCGGATGAAGTGCGGGCAAGCCCGTGCCTACCGCTTCGAGGTACCCGTGTGGGACGGGGATACCTCACCATTCTTCGAGGTCCCCATGCTTCGTAACCCCTTTTCCGATTTTTCCGATCCTCCATGGACCTAAACAACGCCGTTGCCATCGTAGGCATCCACAGCGTCCGGACCGCACTGCAACGGACCGGCGAGGATGTGCCGGAGGTCTGGCTGGAAGATCGGCGGCACGATCGGCGTCTGGCGGAAGTCGCTGCGCTTGCGAACGCGGCCGGTGTCGCGATCCGGCGGACGACACGCACCGATCTGGATAACGCCGCCGAGGGCGCATGGCATCAAGGCGTGCTGGCCTGGGTTCAGCTCCCGGTGGCCCGCCGAGAAACGGACCTGGGCACCATTCTCGACAAGGTGGCTGAACCACCCTTGCTGCTGGTCCTGGACGGCGTTCAGGACCCCCACAACTTGGGGGCCTGCCTACGCACCGCCGACGCCGCCGGGGTACAGGCCCTGATCGCACCCAAGGACAAGGCCGTAGGCTTGACCGCGGTCGCTTGCAAGGTCGCCAGCGGTGCTGCGCGGACCGTCCCTTACATCCGGGTCACCAACCTCGCGCGCACCATTGCCGGGCTCAAGGAACGGGGCATCTGGCTGATCGGGACCGCCGAGGAAGCCGAGACCAAACTGTTCGCGGCCGACCTCACCAGCCCACTCGCCCTGGTCATGGGTGGCGAAGGCAAGGGGCTGCGCCGCCTCACTCGGGAACGCTGCGATGCGCTGGTACGGCTGCCCATGCTAGGAACGGTCGAGAGCCTGAACGTCTCCGTAGCTACCGGGGTCTGTCTCTACGAAGCACTTAGGCAGCGGTCATCTCAGCCGGCTCGTGCCGAATGATGGACCCTCTTGCCGTTTTCCGAGGATACTTTGAAGAATTGGCGGTGCTTAGGCGACTTCTGGCAAATGGAATGGGTGCGGCTCTCATCAAACATATCGCAACATGCTGTTTTGAGGTTGGGTTCATTCGTCCACGTCAAGTGGCTTCACAGACTGTAAGGTCGAGATACTTGGCCTTACGCGGGATGGAGCGCAGTAGCCGGTCCCGGCTGCGCACCTCGAACTCCTCCAGGCCTCGTTCAACATATTCTTGGCCCTGTGTCAGCAGGGCGTAGATGAGACGTGCTAGCTGGTGAGCGGCGGCCTTTGACCGCCTTCGCGGTGTCCCTGCGGGCTAAGCGCGCGCGATGAGCGGCCCCGATGAAGGTCTGGCTACGTCACGCATGGCATGGTTGAAGATCTTGGGCTGGGAGCCGGCGAGAGTTTGGCCACCGGAGATCCGTGTCGGTGGTGCCAGCCCGAGCCAGGAGCCAAAGTGCCGAGCGGACGGAAAGCAAGACAGGTCGGGCTCGATCTCGCTGGCGAGCACCAACACGGTGTCGATCCTGAGGGTTGGAACGCGCGTGAGGTCCACTCCGAAAACCTGGTTCAGGGCTTGATGCCATTGCGTTGGCTGAGCACGGGTACGATGGGGACTACGTATCGGTTTGACGGGGGCAGAAATCTGATCGGTGAGGGTTGGTAGGCGTTGCAACGCCTGACGGATTATTTGGTCGCACTCGGCAATCGGCTGGCCCAAGAAATCATCGTGAGCCAGAACCTGAGCCAGGGCGAACCGGTGCTTCTCACGCCAGTTACCGTGCCGGCTACAGGCAACCGTCTGTTCGCTGGCCCGAAGACGACGGTCACGTTGGCTCGCTAAGTTTTCCGGGTCGCGTTCACCGGCCACGATCCGGTGCAAGATGGCCAGTCCGGTTTTACCGGTCAGATCGCTCACCACATTGTCGAGCCGGCTGTTCATCAATGTCAGCGCCTTCTGCCTGTGCGGCACACAGCGCGATTGCTCTTGGACCTGAGCGGTGCGTTGGCGCACCATCGAACGTAGCGAGCCGATCTCGTGGCGGGACGGAAAGCTCCCTTGAGCCGGCCACGGGCTGTCCAAGACGTCGGACTTGCGTCCGGAGACCTTGGCGGGTAGCCCGCGAGTTGACCAGATTCACTGGAAACCCTCGGGCATCGAGCACCTCGTACAGAGGGATCCAATGCACCCCGGTGGCTGCCATCGCCATCACCTCGACATCCAGCGACTTCAGCCAGTCGGCTAGGGCGTAGAGATCATCGCTGAGGGTGCTGAAACACCGCACCGGCTTATCGTCGCGGTCCGGATCGACCGCGACCCAGTGCTCCCGGCTACCAATGTCAATCCCCGCGCAGCGGGGATGAACGATTTGCCGTGGCTGTTTTTTGGACTTGCGCGCCATGGCCGATGCCCTCATGCTGGAAAGTGGGGTACGCGGGGAAACGCGGCGGCGAAGGATTCAATCTCTCCTACGAGGTCCTGGCTTACGCCAGGCCATCACGACTCCACGCCGATACCGTGCGGGCTACTCTCTTTTGGCGGGTACGAACACACCAGTGCCTGAACGGCCTCGGTTCCCCACGGCCCCTCTATCTTGCCACGTGTTTACTGCGCGACAGCGCGCCACCTACCGGGGGGGTGAGTTCTCTTTTGAAACGGCATCGGGCGTCGAAAATCCGAGCGTCGAGGCCAGTTTATCGGACATCTTGTGGAGCTTGCGCACCATCTCCCTATCACACCGCCTCGCTCTGAGACATAGGATTCACGCCGCCCCATGGAGTCGAACAGCTCCGTGGCTAAGTTTACCGTACCGGTGAGGACCCATAAGGTGGGCTGCGCCCACCGAAAAATATCGAGTAAGCGCTGCGGGGGGAAAATTCAGCCGCAAATAAACGCCAATGAACGCAAATTTATTCAAGAAAAATCGACGAGGATGAACCGACCTCTCGGCGTGCTATCGGGTGTGCATTCGAGGTTGGCAAAGTCTTGGGTCCTCACGTCTAGCCCCCTTGCCTCGAGAGGCCGTACACGTCGCCGCGATCAGGCAGCGGCGGGCAGAGGAGGGGCCGGCAGATCTTTGCGCCGTTGGCGGACGACGTCGGCCAGATAGGGCCAGGGCGACGCAGAACGC
>Ga0209457_1000056_pt1 | contig 47877 bp, 40 predicted proteins | sample WorMetHEROISLAND_5_FD_187410 | JGI IMG/M metagenome (GOLD analysis project Ga0209457, IMG submission 187410) | Marine gutless worms symbiont microbial communities from Max Planck institute for Marine Microbiology, Germany - Olavius sp. 5 HERON... ... | reverse complement strand
AATGCAAGAATTTATTTAAATAGTTAAATTTTCTATAATAATCTAATTATTTAGATCAATATGCAAATTAATTGGTTGTTTTATAGAAAAATAATTGCACATTATTCAGGAGTATATTAAATCAAATTAGCCTTATTCTTCTTTGAAACAGTTTAAATTTGTCATATGCAAACCATTTTTTATCTGAAAAAACAGTAAGTTTATTTATAAAAATCAGTGAAAAAATGAAAAATACAACCAAACCGGAGTTAAAAACCAATTTTATCAAAGAAATTATCAAGGCTGATTTAAAATCTGATAAGTATCAGGGGCGTGTGCACACTCGTTTTCCACCGGAACCCAATGGATTTCTGCATATCGGTCATGCCAAATCTATAGTATTAAATTTTAGTATTGCCGAGGAATTTGGAGGCAAGTGTAACCTCCGCTTTGATGATACCAATCCAATCAAAGAAGAAGATGAGTATGTTAAATCAATTATTGCGGATGTTAAGTGGCTTGGCTACGATTGGGAAGATCGTTTATTTTTCGCTTCGGATTATTTTGAACAATTTTATAATTATGCAATTCAGTTGATCGAAAAGGGTAAAGCTTTCGTTTGCGATTTAAACGCCGCTGATATCAAGCAATTTCGCGGCACTTTAACTGAGCCCGGGCGTGAAAGTCCTAATCGAAATCGGACAGTTTCAGAAAATCTTGATCTTTTCCAACGGATGCGTGCTGGAGAATTCAAGGATGGTGCAAAAACTTTAAGAGCTAAAATTGATATGTCACATCCCAATCTAAATATGCGCGACCCCGTTCTTTATCGCATTTTGCATGCGTCTCACCACAGAACCAAAGATGATTGGTGTATGTATCCAATGTACGACTGGGCGCATGGCTTGGAAGATTCAATCGAGCGAATTACGCATTCGCTGTGCACTTTGGAATTTGAAGATCATCGTCCGCTTTACGATTGGTTTTTGGAGCAGCTTGGCGTTTTTCATCCGCAACAAATTGAATTTGCCCGCTTAAATTTAAGTTACACTATTACCAGCAAACGAAAATTGTTAAAATTGGTGGAGGATGGAATTGTCTCCGGTTGGGATGATCCACGCATGCCGACCATCAGTGGAATGCGGCGACGTGGTTACACACCGGCTGCTATACGTAATTTTTCTGATCGGGTGGGAATTGCCAAACGTGAAAATGTGGCAGAAATGGATTTATTAGAATTTTATGTTCGTGAAGATTTGAACAAAAATTCGCAACGTAGAATGGCGGTTTTAGAGCCTTTAAAAGTGGTCATTGAAAATTATCCAACTGGAAAATCTGAAGAATTAGAGGCGGTCAATAATCCTGAAGACGATTCGGCCGGTGTACGAAAAGTACCATTTTCGCGAGAAATATATATTGAAAAATCCGATTTTATGGAAAATCCACCGAAAAAGTTTTTCCGTTTAGGATTAGGCCGTGAGGTTCGATTGCGCTATGCCTATTTCATTACTTGCACAGATATCATCAAAGATAAGAATGGTGATATAATTGAGCTGCGTTGTACTTATGATCCCGCAACCAAAGGTGGGTCAGCCCCTGACGGTAGAAAAGTGCGTGGCACGATTCATTGGGTGTCAGTTGAACAGGCCCAAAAAGCTGAAGTCCGAGTATATGATCGTTTATTTACACATCCAAATCCGACAATAGCCGAGTCAGACGAGGAATTCAAATCACTTTTAAATCCGAATTCACTTGAAATAACACACAATTGTTATGTAGAACCAAGTCTGAAAAATGCACAGCCGGAAGAACGATTTCAGTTTGAAAGGATTGGCTATTTTTGCGCAGATCGTTATGACTCAAAACCGGAAAAATTGGTATTTAATCGAACAGTTGCTTTGCGCGATACTTGGGCAAAATTGGATAAATCAAAAAAATAATCTATTAGATTGCTTCAATGTCTGAAAAAATTTTATCAATTCATGAAAATTGGATGGCTGAGGCAATCCGCTTGGCCGAAATTGCGTGTGAAAACGATGAAATACCAATTGGTGCAATTGTGATTAAAGATAGTAAAATCATTGGACGCGGCTATAATCAGCGTGAAAAATTAAAAGATCCGACTGCGCATGCCGAAATTATCGCAATTTCAGCTGCCGCTAACACAATAGGCGATTGGCGTTTGAATGATTGCACAATATACGTGACCAAGGAGCCCTGTGCCATGTGTGCCGGTGCGATCGTCAATGCACGGATTTCGTCAATTGTATTTGGATGCTACGATGCCGATAATGGATACTGCGGCTCAGTAGTGGATTTAGGCAATAGTCCGCAGAGGAAAAACGCTGTAAGTATTCGCGGTGGAATTAATGAAAAACGCTGTTTGGCCCTAATACAATATTTTTTTAAAAATCGTAGAAAAGCGTAAATTTCGATTAGTTGGGAGAGGTGGCAGAGCTTGGTTGAACGCGCCGCACTCGAAATGCGGTTTCCGATTATTCGGAACGGGGGTTCGAATCCCTCCCTCTCCGCTAATCCCTTCTAGCAATAAATAATATATTTACAGCGTTACTATGGCTATAGTAATAATACAGGGCATTAAACAAAGTTTTGAATAAAATACGAATTGATTTAAATTTGCGGAAATATTTTGTCTAATAATGAGTTGTCTGGCATTTTTTTCAATGATTGTATATATTACGCTCTGAAAACTATAGGGAATCGCATAATCTATGGGAGTTTCTGATGGAAGTTATGTAGCATTTACTGATGAGAGCAATATTACAGCGTCTCGCATTCCTAGTATTTCTGTTTTTTCTTTTCCATCAAAATATTTTAAAGAACTGAATGATGAATTAGGTAAAATATTACATTCTTCTTCGGTAGATTCAGAATTTAAGTGGCAAAAAGTAAGGAATGCAAAGTACTATTATTGTGCTGAAAAGATAATCGACTATATAACAAACAATCTGGTGAAATTTAATATTAGAATTGATTGTATTAGTTGGGATTTAGACGATAAAAGGCATTCTGTAAAGCGTCGTGATAATGTTAAGAATTATAAAAGGATGTTTTACCACCTACTTGGGGATGTATTGAAAAAACGAAAAAAAGGTTGTACTTGGCATATCAGACCAGATAAACGTGCAGGTATTAATTGGGGGCAAATAAAGAAATACCTTCAGTACAGTGGTGCAAAGCGGGATTATAGTGAAACTATTTTCGGTCCAATCTTATCGGACCCTTATTATAGTATTAGTACATTTGAAGAACAAGAATCAAATGAGAGTATTCCAATTCAGGTAGCAGATTTTTTTTCTGGGCTATCGTCATTTTCCCATGAAAAATATAATAATTATGTTGTTTGGAATGAAGATAAAGAGCCTAACTTGTTCATCAATAGCATTGAATATTGTGCATCAAACAGTGATGAGTACAGGTTTAAAGTGTTAGAACATTTTTACAAAAAGTGCCGGAATGGAAAATTGGGTGTTTCACTGAATACTAATAGATACTTAAATACACCTCAACATAGTAATCCAATTAATTTTTGGACATATAAACCTCAAGGATCTTATGATAAAGCCCCAACAAAAGTGAGAATGTAGAAATTTTGCTAATGTACCAACGAGATATAGATGAGGGTGAAATTAACGAATTCATTACTTATTTGGAACCTGATGATGAGTAATAAAGTCGTTAAGAAGAAATTACCGTGAAAAAAACATACAAATTAATACTATTTGTTTTAATATTTTTTAGCTGTTCCCAAGATACACATACCATAGCCACAGGTACTGTAAAAGATACTGTTGTAGGTCAACCGATTGATAGTGTTGAGATAATGTTAAAGAGGAAGACCACAATTGATTGGTTTGGGTTTGGTACTGGTTACCGCAATGTAGGGCTTACATATTCTAATATTTACGGGGAATTCTATATAGACGATCATTATACTAAGCAAGAAGATGATGACTTCTTACTGTATGAATTGTTAATCGGCAAAGCTGGGTATCGATCTAAATCTTTTGAATTAGAAGAAAATGAAACAAACGAATTTGATGTTGCATTAAGGCCGTGGCAAACTGATTATCATACAATTGTTAAAGGCTATTTTTTAGAAAAAAACACTGACGACCCTATTGAAGATGTGAAAGTATATTTGTATCAGTCTATTAACTCTATTCAAGATTGGAATATTGTTGATAGTAGTACTACTGATAATACTGGATACTTCTATCTTGAAGACTATTACGAAAGAGAATTAAGTCATGAAACTTTTTATTACAAATTTGATTTTCATAAAGATGGGTATGATCATCCTAGGTATACAATAAATGTGATCGTAGATGGCATTAAAGAAGTTACTTTACATTTATCGCCTATTTCAGGTTAGAACTATGGTGAACAACACGCCACTAAAAGCATAAGTTTATTACCGGGTTATCACTCTACAAATGCTGAAATAAAAATTAGTTCCGGGCTTAATTGCAATTAATGGAGGCTAATCATGAAATTTAAATACCTATTGATAATACTGATATTAGTTGTAGGGTGTCAGAAATCAATAAATAAAGTTGTCACGGATGACAAAACCGGTAAACCGATGCTAATTGGTGAGACAAATCGGAGTGCGTTTGAGTTACCTGAATTTTCAGACTGGTACACTGCTGAATATAATTCATATGAACCCGATGAATTTTTTATGGAGCAGATTAATCAGCTGAATGATAGTGTAACCGTTCAAATATTTATGGGTACTTGGTGTAGTGACAGCCGACGTGAAGTCCCACGATTTCTAAAAATGTTTGATATAACTGATTTTGAACCAAATCAGTTAGAAATCGTTAACTTAAACAGGAAAATGAAAAGCCTTGTGCGCTCAGAAAGGAATAAAAATATCGAGTTTGTACCGACCTTCATTATTTATGAACTTGATAAAGAAATTGGAAGGATTGTGGAATATCCAATTGTTACTTTAGAAAGTGATTTGTTGAACATTTTAGTAGATTATAAATAGTAAGTATTATGGATTACGAGAAAAAAGGGTTAAAATTAACGGAAACTGATATTAGCAAATATCGTATTGAAATTGATAAAATAGACCTTGCAGAACGAGAAAATGTTCTTGCAGAATCAATCGCCAAAATTTCTATACTATTGCAATCCAAAAAAATGGATAAATATCAATTAATTTTAATCCAAGGTGTTAATGCCATTTATAATATCTTGCGTGCCAAGCCAAATCTTGAAAAATTGGTGCAACAAAAATTAATTTTTGCTTTGAAATATTTTATCAAAGGAAATGATGAAATTCCTGATTCAATTTCTGGAATCGGCTATTTGGACGACTTGGCCATAATTAACTGGATTATCCAAGATGTCAAGCAACAATATTCTCATTATTTTTATGCTTAAAAATTAGTGAAAAATGAATTCAATTAGAATTGCTGTAGATGCCATGGGCGGAGATAATGGTCACGAAGTAGTTATTAAAGGTGCGATCAATGCTATCAGCGCCTCTCCAGTAAAAATTATTCTAATTGGCGATGAAAAAAAAATAGCTGATGCATTGAGCAAATATAAATATAATGGCGATGATATCGAAATATTGCACGCATCAGAAGAAATTTCCATGCATGATTCTCCGAAAAAAAGTGTTGAGAGCAAGCCCAATGCATCTGTCGTTGTTGCCGCCCGTCTCGTTGGTGAAGGTAAGGCCGATGCCTTAGTTTCGGCCGGCAGTACCGGTTCCGTTGTGTTATCTGCTGCCAAATATATTCCACGAATATCTGATGTTCGCCGAACAGCAATTGCAACAGTTTTTCCGACCATGAATGAATTAAAACGTGATGATTTTTTTTCATTTTTATTGGATGTGGGTGCAAATATCCATTGTAGTGCGGAAGAATTAGCCCAGTTTGCTATTATGGGTTCCGCTTATGTTAGCGATGTGCGGGGAATTCCAAATCCGAAAGTTGCTTTGTTAAATATTGGTGAAGAATCATCTAAAGGCGGTGATAAAATGAAAGAAGCATACCGTATTTTAAATAATATTAAATCACTTAATTTTGTTGGAAATATTGAAGGCAAGGACATCTTGCGCGGTGTTGTTGATGTGATTGTTACTGAGGGATTTGTAGGAAATATAGTCATTAAAACTTTAGAAGGCGCCTCTAAAACGGTTGGTCGATTGGGAAAATTAGCGTTTAAAACTAAAATAAGTTGGAAATTAGGATTATTTATGTTGCGCAAAGGAATTAATTTTGTTAAAAAAGTTACCGATTATTCCGAGTATGGGGGCGCACCTCTTTTAGGTTTTGAGAAAATGGTGATTATTGCTCATGGGCGCTCCAACGCCAAAGCGATTGGCAACGCCATCAAATTAGCCGGAAAATGTGTTAGTGATGATGTTTGCGGGCATATCTCAACCAATATTCATAATTTTGAAAGAGAGCCGGAACATGAATATACTCGACTCGCTACAAAAAGGTATCGATCAGAAAATTAATGGTAAGTTAGTATTATGAAAAGATATATAACTTACTTAACATTAATTTGCAGTGTCAGTATTTTTTCTGCTTGTGTGTATTTTAATACGTTTTATAATGCCAAAACGTATTTTTCCGAAGCTGAAAAATTGCGAATAAATCGCACAACCGAATCGGTTGGCCCTAATATTACTACTAAATATAAAAAAGTTATCGAAAAAGCTGATATTGTAATTAATCACCACTCTGGCAGCCGCTATTTCGATGATGCACTATTTTTAAAAGGAAAATCTCATTATTATCGACGTGAATATGATTTAGCAAAAGAAGCCTTTGAAACACTTTTATCGGTAAATAGAAAGGACTATTTAACTGAATCTGAATATTGGCTTGCTTTAATTGATTGGAAATCAGGTTCCCCGCAAACGGCTTTATCTAAATTGGAGCAAATATCTCAAAACATTGAGAACGAAACATTGTTAGCCGAAATATCGCAAGCTCGGGCAGAAATTTTAGTTGATTTAGAGCAAGATTCGTTAGCTGTTCCCGCTTTAGAAATCGCAGCGCAATTAACAAAAAATAGACGAGAAAAGATGCAACTGTATCAACGCTTATCAGAAATAGCGTATCAAATTAGGGATTATGAAAATGCCATCTTGCACTATAAAAATGTAATCAAATATTCCATTTCTAATAAGCAAACAATGGCCGCAAATTTAGAAATTGTTAAACGCTATCGTGATCTAAACGATTTAGAAAAAGCTTCAAGTGAAATTCAAAAAATGTTAGCAGATCCCAAATTTTCTACAATTCACGCCGAATTAGAATTAGAATTAGCCAAATTAAACTTGGATCATAATGACACTGCTGATGCAATTGAATTATTTAAAGCAATCACTGTTGATTATCCAAAAACTGCTGCTGCCGGTGAGGCTTATTATCAATTAGGAGAACACGCTTTATTAAATTTGAGAGATTTTGATAAAGCCGAATTGTATTATAAACGAATTATCAAAGATTCGCCAGGTTCTGTTTTCATTGCTATGGGTAATCAGAGAATTAAAGAGTTGAATAAATTCAAAAAATCGAAAAATATTATTCAAAAAACGACAGTGCAAAATAAGCAAAATCAAGTAAAAATTGATACTTCAAATTATGTTACCGCACTGTATGGCTTGGGGGAATTAGAAGCCTTTCATTTTAATCAAATCGATACCGCTATAACCTATTTTAATCAAATCGTAAATATTTTTCCATCTTCTGAGTTAACAAGCAAGGCATTATTTGTTTTAAGTAATCTATATAATGATTTAGGTGATACAGTGCGTGCACTGAATCTTCAGAAAAATATTCTGCAAAAATATCCTGATTCGGAATATGCCGAATATATACTCGAAAATAGTGATATTTCAGGTTCTGGTATTAGTGGTTTTAGTTTGTTATCTAAGGCAGAGCAACTGTATTTGATTGATAAATCCGGTGCTATGCAAGAATATCGCAAGATTGCCCAATTAAAAGGTTCTGAAGCTGCTTTGCGTGCTTTGTATTTTTTAGCTAATGAATATGAAAATTATTACTTTAATTCTGATAGTGTTACAAAATATTATAATCAAATAATTCAGCGATTTCCAAAAAGTGAGCAAGCTACCATCGTCCGTACAAAATTACGACAAACAGATGTGACCAATAAGAAAGTTGCTACCCAAAAAACCATTAATGATTATTGATAAATTTCATATTTCTGTTTTAGCACTGCTATTAGTTCTAACAGGATGTACCGGAAGTAAATCCACAACTAAGATAGAATTAGAAAAATCGACCGAGCCTACTAATGTTGAGCCTAAACAGGTTGGTGATATTCAATATGGAATTAGTTCGTATTACGCGGATAGATTTCATGGAAAACGAACAGCAAATGGTGATATTTTTGATATGTATGGAATATCCGGTGCTCACCAAACTTTACCGCTTAATTCAATTGTAAAAGTAACCAATCTTGAAAATAACAAAGAACTTATTATTAAAGTAAACGACCGCGGACCTTTTATTAAAAATCGTATTTTTGATTGTTCCTATGGTGCTGCAATAAAATTGGGATTTGTAAGTCAAGGAACTGCGATTGTCAAAGTTGAAGTAATCGAAATTGGCGATAATATTTACAGGTTAAAATGAATCATGAAAAATAGAAAACTATTGTTAATTGTAAATCCTGCTGGTGGCATACAAAACGGGTTATCTATTTTAGAAAATATCAAACCGATTTTGTTAGATAGCAGCATTGAACTCGATATAATCGAAACAAAATATGCAGGGCATTCGCGTGATATTGCTAATACGATGGATATTGACAATTATAGTGCGCTTTGTTTAATTGGTGGGGACGGTACAATGCACGAAGCTATAAATGGAATGTATAAGCGCCAAGATGGGAAACGAATTCCAATTGGATTAATTCCGGGTGGAACAGGTAATTCACTAATGCACGATTTTGAATGTATGGACCCAATCAAAGCCGCAAAATGGATAGTGGGCGGCTATACAAAACATATTGATCTTGCTGAAGTTAGGATGGATCATAAAATCGTTTTTGCCTTTAATATAATAGGCTGGGGCATGATCACAGACATCAATCTTCGCGCTGAAAAAGTACGCTGGATGGGCGAAAATCGTTATACCTATGCTGCCATAATGGAAATACTTAGTCATAAATTACGTCATGCAAAACTTTCTATTGGAGATGATATTTACGATAGTAATTTTACATTTATTTTAGGAAGTTTAACGCGCTATACCGGTTCTGCAATGCAAATGGCACCCAACGCTAAACTTGATGATGGATTAATTGATGTTTTGATTGTCCGTGAGGCAACGCGCAAGCAAATGTTAAATCTTTTTCCAAAAATTTTTACCGGAGATCACATTAAATCGGATTTACTTGAGTATAGACAAGTAGATAGTTATTCCATTATTCCAGATAAGCACGATTCGCTTAATTGCGATGGTGAAACAATTGGCAGCACTCCAATTGATGTTAGAATATTAAAAGAGGAAGTCGAAATATACACTAGCAAAGAAATATCTGGTAATTAGTTTAGTAAATTAGTAAACTATTATTCTAAAAACTTAATATTAAATATTAGCATTATCTCGTGAGTGAATATTATTATTTGTAAAAATTCAGTTTTGCACTTCACTTAATTGTTTTTCCATCCATAAAATCTTTTTAATTTGAAAAATGAAAAGCAGCGAAATACGCCAATCTTTTATTGATTATTTCTTGGATAAAGAGCATTTTAAAGTTAGGAGTTCAGCGGTTGCTCCGTTAGATGATCCAACACTATTGTTTACAAATGCAGGAATGAATCAGTTTAAACCAATTTTTCTAAATAAACAAGAACCACAATTTAGACGAGTTGTAAACAGTCAAAAATGCATTCGGGTGAGCGGCAAACATAATGACCTTGAAGAAGTTGGTTTAGATACTTATCATCACACTTTTTTTGAGATGTTAGGAAATTGGTCATTTGGAGATTATTACAAAGCAGAAGCAATTAAATGGGCTTGGGATTTACTGACAAATGTGTGGAAGTTGGATAAAAATCGTCTGTGGGCAACTGTTTATAATCAAGATGATGAAGCATTGGAGCTCTGGAAAACAGAGACAGATATTAATCATGATAGAATTTTAAAATTTGGCAAGAACGAAAATTTTTGGGAAATGGGTGAGACCGGTCCATGTGGTCCCTGTTCTGAAATCCACTACTATATTGGCAATGATTTGACCAAACAATCGGCAAAAGGTGTGAATGCGAGCGATGAATATTGGGAATTATGGAATTTGGTATTTATACAATTTAAGCGTGGCGCAGATGGCAAACTTTCTGATCTGCCCCAAAAACATATTGATACTGGCGCTGGATTAGAACGCATCACGGCGGTATTACAAAATAAAGTCAGCAATTATGAAACAGATTTATTTTATCCAATAATAGCGACAATCGAAAAACTTACCGGAATTCCATACAAAAGTGAGCCAGTTCCACATCAGGTTATTGCAGATCATATTCGTATGCTCACTTTCTCAATCGCTGATGGCGTTATGCCATCAAATGAGGGCAGAGGATATATCGTTCGTCGCATATTGCGGCGCGCATCAAGATTTGGCAGAAAATTAAATCAAACTAAACCATTTATTTATAAATTAGTTGAAATTGTTGGTGATATTCTTGGTGATGTTTATCCTGAAATTATTGATAGAAAAGCACATATCGTAAACGTGATTAAAGCTGAAGAGAAATCATTTAACAAAACACTTGATCGAGGTTTGAATCATTTTGAGAAAGTTATAAAAAATTTATCAACTAAAACTATCCCCGGGAGTGAGGTATTTAAGTTGTATGATACCTATGGTTTTCCTTTAGATTTGACACAGTTATTGGCACGTGAGCAACAGCTTACCATTGATGAAAAAGGATTTTTATCAGCGATGGAAAAACAGAAAACCCAGGCAAAATTATCCGGCAAATTCGAAACGGATTCGAAAGATTTAAAATGGCAAATAATTTCTAAATCCAATGATTCAAAATTCATTGGATATGAGATGTTAGAATCAACTTCAAAAATAACACGCTGGTCGCGAATTGATAATAAATATGCCATTGTTTTAGATAGAACACCATTTTATGCAGAATCGGGAGGGCAGGTTGGTGATACCGGTGTAATTCTCGGTGATAAAATTGATTTAAATGTGATCAATACGCAAAAACAGCACGAGCGAATTATTCATAATTGTGAAGGGGATTTCGACGAATCGAGTGTTCATAATTCTGTAAAATGCAGTGTAAATAAAAATCGCAGGGAAGCGATAATGCGCAATCATACCGCAACACATTTATTGCACGCCGCATTAAAAGAAATTTTGGGAGAGCATGTTCATCAGGCAGGCTCCTCGGTCGGTCCGGAAAATCTACGATTTGATTTAACACATTTTGAAAAAATTACCAATGAAGAAATAATCCAAATTGAGTTTCTCGTAAACAATGAGATAATAAAAAATACAGATACAAAGCCCACTATTAAATCTTTTGAGCAAGCTAAAAAGGAGGGGGCCGAGGCGCTCTTTGGGGAAAAATATGGTGATGAGGTTCGTGTTTTGACTATTGGAAATTTTTCTAAAGAATTGTGTGGGGGCACGCACGTAACTCGGACAGGAGATATTGGTTTATTTAAGATTATTGAAGAGAGCTCTTTAGCAGCTGGGGTGCGCAGGATTGTTGCAATAACCGGGATGGAATCTATTAAGTTTGTTCAACAACAGGACAATATTTTGTCAAAACTGCAAGAAATCTTACGTAGTCCAAAGTCTGAATTGGGTGACCGAGCAGAACAGCTTGTTGACCAGAAAAGAGAATTGGAAAAATCGTTAAAAACGAAAAATGTCAAAAATAAATTTGATATTCAAAAATTTTTAAAAGATACTTTAGAAATTAATGGGAAAAAGCTAATTGTTTCAGATTTAAGCGCTAATTCAATTAATGAGTTGAAAATAATGGGAGATGATTTGTTATCAGCCTTGGATACAGGTGTGGGCACATTAATTTCAATAATTGACACGAAACCAACTGCGGTAATTGTAGTAACACAGGATTTGATTCAATCAGGATTGCAAGCTGGTAATATTGCTAAAGAAATTGGAGTGATGATGGGCGGCGGTGGTGGTGGTAAACCGCATCTTGCGACGGCTGGTGGAAGAACGAATATAAAACTTAAAAGTGTAAAGCAAAAAATAATCACATTTATGAAGGAAAAATTGGAGAATATTTAGCTGTGCAATTCAAACAAATCGATGATACATTTTTCGTTTACCTTGAAAAAAATGATTCGGTAATTGACGAGTTAACAAAATTTTGCAATTATCATGCTATTCAAAATGGCTACGTACAGGGAATTGGTGCCGTGAATAAAATTGAATTAGGTTCGTACGATGCGCAAAATAAGGAATATATTAGGAAAAATTTTACAAAAGATCATGAATTGATTTCGTTTCAAGGAAATATAATGTTGTTGGGCGGGAAATCTTTTATTCATGCCCATGCGACAATTGGTAACCATGACTTACAAATTTTTGGAGGACATGTTTTTAAAATGGATATTGCTGTAGTGGGAGAATTCATCATTACAAAAATTGATGGTAAAATGAAACGAACTTTTGACAAAGATATTGGCTTAGCAACGTGGGATTTAAGGTAAAAATGGATAGAAAAATTATATCAACTGAAAACGCTCCGAGTGCAATTGGCTATTATAGTCAAGCAATTATTTCTAATGGAATTATTTACACGGCCGGACAAATTCCGCTCGATCCTTCAAGCGGGGAAGTAGTCTCCGCAGATTTTATTGAACAGGCAAAACAGGTCTTCAAAAATTTAGAAGCAGTATTGACTGAAGCCGGTAGTAGTGTAAAACAATCCATTAAGTTCAATGTGTATCTAACTGATATGTCGAATTATAACGATCTTAATAAAGTGTTTAAAGAACGATTTGCAGGAGTTGCACCCCCGGCAAGATCGGTTGTGGAAGTTTCCAGATTACCAAAAGATGTACTGATCGAAATTGATTGTATAGCGAAGGTGTAACTAAATCAGGATGCCAAAAAAGCGAAAATATTTATTAATTGTTAATCCTGTAGCAGGCAGTGGCAAAACTATGCAAGTCTTGCCCAAAATTGAACATATTCTACGTCAGAAAAATATATTATATGAATTTCATTTCACGCAAGAACCGATGCATGCTATCGAATTGGTAAAGGATATTGCCCATAAGTTTGATGTACTCGTTTCCGTCGGAGGCGATGGAACAATCAACGAAATTATAAATGGGATACCTGATTTCAAACTTCCTTTTGGAATGATTCCGATTGGTACCGGAAACGATTTTGCGAGGAGTTGCTGCATCCCGTATGATTCGATTGAAAAGTCTATTCAGATTTTACTTGATCATGAGGTTAAATACATAGATGTCGGCGAAGTGAATGGTCGAAAATTTGTAAATGTTCTTGGAATGGGATTCGAAGGTCAGGCTAATTTATATGGACGAAAACTGAAATTTATTCGCGGCCCGTTGCGTTATTTGTTCGCAATTGGATGGGCATTTATAACTTTTAGGCGTATTCCACTGAAAATGACAATCGATTCTAAAATCTATGATAATAAAATATTCTTAATAAGTATTGGAAATGGATGGAACGTAGGTGGTGGACTACAGTTAACCCCGCAAGCTAAACTTGATGATGGGATTTTTGATATTTGTAATATCCGTAAAATATCTAAATGGAGCATCATAAAGAATTTTTCAAAATTGACTAAGGGTACAATCACCGAAATAGAAGAAGTTGAATTAATTCATGGAAAAAATATTAAAATAGAAGCTAAAGCACCGATTTCTTTACATTTTGATGGAGAAATATTTAGCAAAGATTACAATTATTTTAATATTAAAATAATTCCAAAATCACAACCAATCATCGGAAATTGGGCAGGGGATAATCGATTTGTTAAATAGATTTCTTATTATTTTCATTGCTACATCAATATTGTACAGCCAAGAAATTGATTCAAGTAAAGTTAAACACCCAAAACAAGCTGCATTGTGGAGTATTATACCTGGCGGTGGACAAATATACAATGGCGATTATTTAAAAGCCGGTTTGTTTATAACTCTCGAATCATTTGCATTATGGCAATCAATTGACAATGGAAAAAAGTACAATGACGATAACTTAAATGACATATATTTGCAAGATCGTAATAAATATGCTTGGTGGGCGTTTTTTATCCATGTTTTAGGATTTATAGATGCAGTAGTAGATAGTCATTTAGAACCATTTGATGCAATAATGGAAAATGATTCATTGGAAATTAAATATGATGAAAAGGAAATTCAGATAAATGAGTAAAAGGGAACATTGGGGTTCAAGATTTGGATTTGTATTAGCAGCATCCGGTTCAGCAATTGGGCTGGGAAATATTTGGAAATTTCCCTATATCGCCGGTGAAAACGGAGGTGCGGCTTTCATTTTTGTATATTTGCTGTGTATTGTAATAGTTGGTTTGCCGGTTGTAATTGCGGAAATATTAATGGGTCGCACAACGCAACGTAATCCGGTTGGTGCTTTCAGAAAATTAGGTGGTAATAAATTTTGGGTAATGGTCGGTGGATTGGGAGTTTTAGCTGGATTTATCATTCTTTCATTCTATGCTGTAATCGCTGGATGGTCAGCCGGATATATGGTCGAAGCTCTTCAGGGTAAGTTTTCCAGTTTTCATACCGTAACCGACTCAACAAATTATTTCAATTCATTAGTCGGTGACCCGACTTGGATGATTGGGTTTTATTCGATATTTTTTGTTTTTACTATGGCAGTGGTTTATTTAGGTGTTAAAGATGGCATAGAAAAAGGCTCAAAAATTATGATGCCAATTTTGTTCATCATCTTGATAATTTTAATGATCAAAGGAATATCACTCAAAGGATCGGGTGAAGGGCTATCATTTTTAATGAAACCAGATTGGAGTAAAATAAATGGCAGCTCGATTTTAATCGCCTTGGGACATGCCTTTTTCACACTAAGTCTGGGAATGGGCGCATTAATGACCTATGGCAGCTATCTTGACCAGAAAACAAACATACCCAACGCAGCCACGCAAATTGTATTTTTAGATACCCTCATTGCTTTGATGGCCGGAGTAGCAATTTTTACAATCGTATTCGCCACTGGTCAAGATCCGGCAGTTGGTCCCGGATTAATTTTTAACACACTAACGGTAATTTTTGGAAACATGACCGGCGGTTATGTATTTGGGTTATTATTTTTTTTACTACTAACCTTAGCCGCCCTAACCTCATCGATTTCTTTACTCGAAGTCGTTGTTGCCTACTTCGTTGATGAACGTGGTTGGAGACGGCATCGTGCCGTTTTAATGTTTGGATTATTTGTATTTCTTTTTGGTGTGCCAAGTGCTTTGTCATTCAATTTATTGGCTGATTTCACAATGTTTGGAAAAACATTTTTCGATTTGGCTGATTTTGCAGCTTCCAACATTTTATTACCGTTAGGTGGTTTCTTTATTTCGGTATTTGTAGCATGGATTTGGGGTCTCGATAAAGCGATGATTGAGTTAAAAAAAGGTGCCGAAAATATTTTCAAAGATGGCGATTGGCTAATTAATGCGTTTAAAATATTTTTAAAATTCATTGCCCCCGTAATGATTTTCATCGTTTTTTTACATTCAACAGGTCTACTCGAAAGTGCCATCGAACAAGTAAAAAATTATTGGATTATTATATTAGTAATTGTTATTTTGCTGATCGTAATTTCAAGAAGAAGGATTAAAAAATAATGATTTTAGCAAGATTAGCCCCCGTAGATTCCCAACGCTATAAAAGTCTATCAAAAAAAATGAGAGTGTTCGACAAATTTATAACTTGGTTGTCAGTAGAACTATTTGCACTCTGGACCATATTTGTGGCTGGAATAGCAGCTGGAAAAGCCCAAAATGACCGCTATTATTTTTGGGATTGGAGTGATTGGTTGATTGGGTTGATTGGATTGATTACAATTCTAATTGTACATTATTTACTCACAAAAACATTGAAGGTAGATAAAATAAATGCAATTGATTTACGAAAAGATACTATTACCTCAATATATTATTTATTTATTCTGACACTATTATTTGGTTCCGGTTGGTTGACAGTAAATAGTTTTAATGTTCATGATATTATAAACAATTTAATTTCAGTTCTCTTGTATTTTTTTGGCATTATTTTTATTATCACAATAAAATTCGAAGATACTTTAATTAGTGTTAGTGATATAAGAAAAAAAAATATTCACTCTATTGCTGCGATATTTTTGTTCCTATTCTGTTTATATTGGGGGTTCTTAGAAAATGGTCCTGTAATTACTACTTCAGCCATTATTTCGTTACCTTTTTTCTTGGTATTATTATTCGGAAAACATGTGCGTCATTTAGAACGCGCAAAGTTTTATCCGATTTTCATTTTGGCAATGTTTGTTTCCGCCCGTGAGGCATGGTTTATAGTGCCATTGCTCATCTTGTTTATTGTGTTACGGTCGTATAATTATTTACGCCACCAAAAGATATTTCCAACTTTTGGTGTAACGCATGATCAAAATTGATAAAGAAAATTGTGATTTTTGCGGTACTTGTGTAGCGATTTGCCCCGAAGATTGCATCGAATTAGACGAAATGGATATCGAAATAATTGAGCCAAACTGTACCGATTGCAAACTGTGTATTTATGTTTGCCCAATTGAAGTTATGAGTCATGTGGAAAAAGAATAAATATGATATAATTGTAGTCGGTGCCGGGCCGGTTGGCTCAACTTTTGCAAGATTAGCGGCGGAGGGTGGTTTACAAGTATTAGTGCTTGAAAGAAAAACCACTATCGGGGTTCCTGTGCGCTGTGGTGAAGCAGTTGCCGATTCGGGACTTCGTAAATTTCATACTCCACGTCAGGAATGGATTAATGCCACAATTGATAAATTCAGATTTGTTGCACCAAATGATGAAAGCATAACGGTAAATTTAAAGGACAGAGGTTACGTGTTGGATCGTACCATATTCGATTCTGATCTTGCCAATTTTGCCGAAAAAAGTGGAGCAACCGTTGTAAAAAATACTAACGTCACTGGATTGCTATTTGAGGCAGATAAACTAATTGGTGTAAAAGGATTGCATGATGATAATCCTTTTGAAATAACCGCAAAATTAATCATCGCCGCCGATGGAGTTGAGAGTCGCATCGGGCGAATGGCGGGACTTAAAACAGCAATGAAATTAACGGAAATCGATTCTTGTTATCAGAAAACTATTTCGGGTGTTGAAATTGATCAAGCAACCTGCGATTTTTATACATCATACAGTTTAGCGCCACATGGCTATTTGTGGGTTTTTCCAAAGGGCTACGGACGCGCCAATGTGGGTATCGGTATCTCCGGAATCGATGCGATGCAAGGTGAGTCGGCCAAAGTTCGCTTGAATAATTTTTTAAAAACAAAATTTCCTCAACACAAAATTGAATCAGAAGCAGTTGGCGGAATTCCATTATCCAAACCGATAAAACAAATGGTTACCGACAACTTAATGATGATCGGTGATGCAGCAAGAACTGTTAACCCTCTTTCAGGTGGAGGAATTATTCTTGGTATGAAAAGTGCAGCATTGGCCGCTGAAGTTGCGCTTAAAATATTTAAAAATAATCTAAAACCAAATTTAGAAAATTTAATTGAATATCAAAATCGGTGGTTGAAAAGCGAAGGAAAGCAAATTAATCGAATTTATCGCATAAAAGAAGCAGTAACAAAAATCTCCGATCCTGATTTAAATCGAATTATAGAAAAGGTGCAAAAACTTCCTAAAGAAAAGCAAACTATAGCTCGCATTTTTACTGCTGCTATCCCGCAAAAGCCGTCTCTCTTATTAGATATTGCGAAAGTTTTTATTGGCACTTGATGGATAGACCAACGTTATTAAAGGCACTTAATTTATCTGATTTTGTTGCATTAGATTTTGAAACCACCGGAATTAATGCTTCAAATGATAGAATAATTGAAGTTGCGGCTATTCGCTTTAGCGATGGCGTTGCCATAGAAAAGTTTGTTAAATTGGTCAATCCAGGTCGTCCTATTCCTGAGATAATTACAAATATAACTAATATTTTTGATGCAATGGTTCAAGATGCACCGCCCGAAGCCGATATTGTTGATGAGCTTTTTAATTTTATTGGTAACTCTCCAATTGTAGCGCATAATACTGCGTTTGATATTGCATTTTTAAAAGAATTGGCAAAGCGTCATAAAGTGCAGTTTATTGAACCAAAATTATATGATACATTACCCTTATCTAGAACTTTTTTGTATCATTTGCCATCTTTTAATTTGGGAGCTGTGACGGAATACTATGGTTTATCAGCAGCTGGTTCGCACCGGGCGGAAAAAGATACAGAAAATTGTGGGTTAATTTTTTTAAATCTAATTGAGGAAGCAGCAAGCTATCCTTTGGATATTATTACCAAGCTACTTGCATTATATAAAGTAACAGAATTGCCCAACAAACACCTGTTGATTGATATTGCGAATACATTAACAAAAATAGGTGATTTAAAACAAGGACTTAGTGGATCTAAAGAAAAACGTGAAATTCAATCCAATGTCTATGTTTATAAAGGAAGTAATCTACAAGACAAAGTTAATGCCACAGATGTTTTTGGAAATAATGGACTGTTAAGTAAAGTATTGGACAATTTTGAAATCAGAGGATCGCAAATTGACTATTCAAATTTTGTTGAAAAAATAATTAACAACGAAGAAAAAATCGGAGTGGTTGAAGCTGGAACTGGTCTTGGAAAATCATTTGCCTATTTGTATCCGGCCTTAAAACGATCTGAGCATTTTACTGATGATGGACCGGTGGTAATATCTTGCTATACAAAAAATTTGCAGGATCAATTATTTTACAAAGATTTGCCTGTAATGGCTGAGGTAATCGAAAGGCCTATAAAAGCTGTTATGTTGAAAGGTCGGAGTAATTATATTTGTTTGACACGCTTAAATTGGTTGATAGCGGATGCATCAAAAGTGCTTAATCCAAATGAAATAGAGAAAATATTACCGCTTATAGTTTGGTTAAAATGGACGAAAACCGGAGATCTTTCGGAATGCAATGGATTTTGGAATTCACGCCCTGGAAGAATTGCATTTTTAGTTCAAAGTGAAGCAGGATTTTGTACTACAAAATTGTGTTCTCACCAAAACGGCTGTTTTATTGGTAAAATTAGACGAGAGATATATGAGGCATCGATAATTATTATAAATCACTCTCTGCTATTATCTGAGATCACAAGACCAGGATTATTACCGATGTTCAATACTGTAATTATTGATGAGGCTCACAATTTGGTTCCGGTTGCATATAATCAGTTGAGCTTCAGCATGGATCAACTTGGATATGGCTCTTATTTACAAAGTATCGATCCAAAATATAGCGGGAATCAACGTTGCAATAAAATTTTAAGTGCATTGGGAGGGCTACATCCTAAGTTTATCAATTTGCAGAAAGATATCAGCTATCAAGTAGATTTAGCACTAGAAGCTCTGCGGTTATTTTTTCAACGCTTATGCAGTGATTGGGAAGCCGAGTTTAATCACAGTTCCGTGTATATTCAAAAAATAATCATGAAAAATCTTGCTGAAGAATTTAATAAATCATCTTCGGAATTAGCTGAATTTTTAACTGCTTTGAACAATTTGCAAAAAATAATTCAACAGACTATAGCTGCCTTGTTAGAGGTCGATCCGGAGCGTAAAGATTATGATGAATTGTATCAGATTTTTGGACAGCATAAAGATATATTGACCGGAATTGTTTCTAATATCAGTATGTTAACTTCAGCTCAAAGCCCAGAAAATGTCTACTGGAAGGAAGGCGAATTCAAAGAACAAAATGGAGTCAAAGAATTATCACTTTCTTTGCATGCTTCGCCGGTTGATGTATCCGACAAGTTAAGTGAATTATTTTTTCAAAATATTGGGCATTGTGTATTGACATCGGCAACGATTCGTGTTAACGATAGTTTTAATTATTTCATGAGAAGAACAGGTCTTGATCGCATTACGAATAAACCGGTCGAACTCAATTATTTTCCAAGCCCATTTTATTATAAAGATCAAGTAACCTATTTGCAATATGGCAACCGTAAAAGTATAACAACTGATCCGATTGCAATCGCAAATATTGTAGAAATAATTAGTGAAAAGTATAACCGTAGAACGATGGTGTTATTCACGGCACGTAATACTCTAAACGCGGTTTTCAATATTCTTAAAAGAAATTCAAATACGCGCGATATGCCAATTTTTGCACAAATTATAAATTCATCACGTCAATCATTAATCGATGGAATGAAAAGAACACCAAATGGTGTGTTGTTCGGAACAGCAGCATTTTGGGAAGGGGTTGATTTCCCAGGTGATTTGTTGCAAATACTTATTATAACTAAATTACCATTTGATGTTCCAACCGAGCCAATTATTCAAGCTTATTCTGAAATGTTGGAAATGTCTGATGATAACCCGTTTATCAACTTTACAGTGCCTGAAGCGATTATTCGATTTCGACAAGGATTTGGCAGATTAATCCGCAAAATGACAGACGAAGGTGTTTTTATTGTTTTAGATGATAGAATCGTAAACAAGCGCTATGGTTCAAATTTTAGTGAAGCAATTCCGGTTGAGATGAAAATTTTTAAAGAAATTGATGAATTGGAATAATTACTAAATTATAGTAACAAATAATCAATTATATAATGAATATCAGCAATTTGCAAGATTATAATGGGGAGTTATAAATTTTATTATGCATTCAATAACTGTTGACAATAAAAAATATTTGATTGAAGACTTTCAACCCCTGCTAACTGCACCAATTAAAACTCGTTTATCGAAAGAAGTAAAAAAAAATATAGAAGAATCTCATCGCATTTTTTCTGCATTACTAAAGAAAAATGTAAAAATTTATGGTGTAAATACGGGTTTTGGGAAATTAAGTCAGGTATCAATCAAACCTGAATATCAATTACAATTGCAATTGAATTTAATCAGAAGTCATGCAGCGGGAGTGGGCAAACCGCTCGATTTTGGATTAGTTCGAACAATAATGTTCCTCAAATTACTTACTTATGCTAAGGGTGCCAGCGGAGTCAGGTTGTCGGTGCCAAATAAAATAATTGAATTTATAAATAATGATATTTTACCAGTTATTCCGCGCAAAGGTTCGGTTGGTGCAAGTGGAGACCTCGCCCCAATGGCGCACATGTCGCTGGCATTCATAGGGGAAGGAGAAGTACATTTTAAAAATCGTATTCTGCCAAGCGCACCCGCATTAAAAAAACTTGGTATTGAACCTTTAAAATTATATCCAAAGGAAGGATTAAGTTTAATTAATGGTACTCAAGTTTCAACCGCATTTGCAATAAAGGCATTAATTCTATCAAAAAATCTGCTTCTTACAGCTGATATTATTGGTGCAATATCAGCGGAAGCAAGCTTATCGTCGCGAAAAGTATTTAGAGATGAAATTCATCGATTGAAAGCACATAAAGGCCAGCGAACCGTCGCGAAAAATATATGGCATTTGTTGAAAAATAGTGAAATAGTGAAATCGCATAATAATTGCGAGCGTGTGCAAGATCCATATTCGATCAGATGTATACCGCATGTTCATGGCGCCAGTCGCGACGCCTTTGATTATACAAGAAATATCATCGAGCAAGAAATAAATAGTGTGAGCGACAATCCGCTAATATTTCCAGATGGATCGGTTTTTAGCTCTGGCCACTTCCATGCCGAAAGTGTTGCCCAAGCTATGGATACGTTGGCTATAGCAATGAGTGAAATCGGTGCAATTTCTGAGCGGCGGATAAATTATTTTATGAAAGGTATAGAACCATCAATCCCTCCCTTTGTTGTTAGCAAACCCGGCATTGAGTCAGGTTGCATGATCGTCCACGTTACTGCAGCGGCTTTGGTATCAGAAAATAAAACTTTGGCACATCCTGCCAGTATTGATTCAATTTCAACATCAGCTGGCCAAGAGGATTTTGTAAGCATGGCACCTTGGTCTGGAAGAAAAATATTGAAAATTTTAGAAAATGTAAATTACATTTTAGCGGCAGAATTATTAGTTGCCATTAGAGCGATTTCCTTATTCCACAAAAAATTGAGTCTTGGAGAAGGCACAAAACCCGTTTTGAATTTAATCAGAAAACATTTCAATATTAGAGCTGGCGACTATCCTTATGGAAAAGATCTTGAAATCCTATCCGAACTGATTCAATCAGGTAAAATTGTTAAATCAGTAGGTAGTTCAATATCTATTAAGTAATTACTTCGATATTGACTTTAAATGACGTGTTATTAATGCTTTACGGCGACCAGCAGTTTTTTTGTGGATTAATTTTTTAGCAGCCATTTTATCAATAAAGCTAACAGCCTCTTTATAAATTGGCTCAGCTTTTTTTAAATCTTTAGTAGCTAATACTTTTTTCATTAAAGTACGCATTTGTGACTTTTTCCGCGAATTAATTTCTCCGCGTGCTTTGTCTTGCCGTTCACGTTTAATTTGTTGTTGATGTCTATCCATTAAAATAAATTTTCCTAAATAATAAGACCTTAAATTTATTTTGCAATTTAGTTATAAGTCAATTAGTATATTACGTTATATTAGAAATTAGTCTATTATCCATTCAGATCAGGCATTGTGCTTCCATTGACTGCTATTAACATTTCGACGTAAATTTAGTAATTATGGCAGAGTTTAAAGTCCAATCTGAATTCAAACCCAGCGGAGACCAACCAACTGCAATCCAGGAGTTGGCAGAAGGACTGAAACAAGGTAGCAAATATCAAACATTATTAGGTGTAACTGGCTCCGGTAAGACTTATACAATCGCGAAAGTCATTGAGGCAATACAAAAACCGACATTAATCATTTCGCATAATAAGACCTTGGCAGCTCAATTATTTGGTGAGTTCAATGCGCTATTTCCAAATAATGCCGTAGAATATTTTATCAGTTATTACGATTATTACCAGCCAGAAGCTTATATGCCAGTAACTGATACATTTATTGAGAAAGATTCGTCCATAAATGAAGAAATTGATAAGTTACGTCTTAAAACTACTAGTTCGCTAATCGATCGGAAAGATGTAATTGTAGTTAGTTCTGTTTCTTGTATTTACGGAATTGGATCGCCGAGCAGTTATAAAAAAAATGTCATCAAGATTAAAAAAGGCGCGACGATCGAAAGACGTAATTTGATGACGCAGTTGATCAACATCTTTTATGTTCGAAATGATACAGTGTTAGAGCGCGGCAATTTTCGCGTGCGAGGGGATGTTTTTGAAATATTTGCTGCATACATCGATGTTTGCTTGAGAATTGAGTTTTTTGGATTGGTTGTTGAAAATATCTCAGCATTTGATCCTGTGACAGGAGAAGTTTTGCGTGAAATGAATTCAACTACCATATTTCCAGCCAAACATTTTATAACCGAAAGATCAACCGTTTTGCGAGCTATTGAAGAAATAAAAGTTGACCTGGAAGAGCAAGTCAAATTATTTCAATCCACTGGAAAATTAATTGAAGCCCAAAGAATCGAGCAGCGCACTAATTTTGACATTGAAATGATGCGTGAAGTAGGCTATTGCTCTGGTATCGAAAATTATTCGCGCTATTTTGCAAATCGTAAACCCGGCGAGAGGCCTTGGACTTTGATTGACTTTTTTCCAAATGACTTTATCACAATTTTAGATGAATCGCATGTTTCGTTGCCACAAATTCGGGGAATGTATAATGGCGATCGCAAACGTAAGGAGGTTTTAGTCGATTATGGTTTTAGATTACCCAGCGCGTTGGATAATCGCCCGCTGAAAAACGATGAATTTTTAGAATTGCAAAATCAAGTTGTCTTCGCTTCGGCAACACCTACCGATACGGAGTTGGAATTATGTAATGGGGTAGTGGTTGAGCAGATAATTCGTCCAACTGGTTTAATTGACCCTAAAGTTGAAGTACGTGGTACTAAAGGCCAAATTGATGATTTGATCGGTGAAATTAGGCAACGGGTTAAGCAAAATGAAAGAACTTTAGTCACAACTTTAACCAAAAGAATGTCTGAAGATTTGGCAGAATATTTACGTGGAATGAAACTACGTGTTAAGTATTTACACTCAGAAATTAAATCTGTCGAACGAGTGCAAATTTTGCGAGATTTGCGATTAGGCGAATTTGATGTATTAGTTGGAATCAACCTTCTGCGTGAAGGATTAGATTTACCGGAAGTATCGCTTGTAGCGGTTTTGGATGCCGATAAACAAGGTTTTTTACGCTCCAAAAGCTCACTAATGCAAGTTGCCGGTCGGGCAGCCCGAAATATTGAGGGAAGTGTTATTTTGTACGGAGATCATATAACAGAGGCAATGCAATATTTGATTGATGAAACTGCGCGCCGACGTACCATCCAAAGTGAATACAATAAATTGCACAAAATTCAGCCGAAATCGATTTATAAATCAACTGAAGATGTGTTGCATACTACCGCGGTTGCGGATACCAATCAAGATGGTGTAATCGAATATAAATCCAAACGACGTGGCAGCAATTTTGATTTGATGGATAAGCAAGCAGCATTAGATATGATGCGCCGTGAAATGCTTGATTCAGCAGAAAAATTGGATTTTGAACACGCGGCAACTTTAAGAGATGAAATCATCAAACTTGAAAAAGAAGTTGGTACTAAATTCGATAAGAAAATATAATTTCATAATAAAAATTTTAGGACTATTTTGAAAGTTTTTGTTACCGGTGGAGCGGGATATATCGGATCGCACATTGTGTATGATTTGATTGATTCAGGTCATACAGTAACAATTTATGACGATATGTCACTTGGTCAAAAAGAAAACATTGACCAGCGCGCCAATTTTGTCCATGGTTCTACTTTAGACAGCCAAAAGTTATACCAGAGTTTACAAAATGACTATGATGCTGTAATCCATTTAGCAGCATGGAAAGCCGCCGGTGAGTCTATGGACAAACCTGAAAAATATGCTCATAACAATATTATTGGCTCGATAAATTTATTAAATGCTACTTGCCGCGCGGAAATAAAATATTTTGTATTTTCCTCTACAGCAGCAGTTTACGGGTTTCCTGAATATCTACCAATCGATGAAAATCATCCAATTAATCCGGCCAATTTTTATGGTTATACTAAAGCTGCAATCGAGGAGAATCTTAAATGGTATAGTAAATTAAAAGGTATTAAATATGTTTCTTTGCGCTATTTTAATGCTGCCGGTTATGATGTGAAAGGGAGAATTAAAGGAATCGAAAAAAATCCTAGTAATTTATTACCAATCATCATGGAAACGGCTTGTGGAATGCGCCCGAAAGTTCAAGTTTTTGGCAACGATTACAATACCATTGATGGTACTGGCGTACGCGATTATATTCACGTAGACGATTTGGCAACAGCACATGTTCAAGCATTGCAATATCTTTTTGAGAAAAAGGAGAATTTGACGGTAAATTTATCAACTAAAAAGGGCTACTCAGTTTTAGAAGCAATAAATGCAGCGCAAAAAATAACAAGTCGGGATATTGAATACGAGATAGAAGAACGGCGCCCCGGCGACCCTGATACTGTAGTAGCGAGTTTTGCGAAAGCGCAAAAATATTTAAATTGGAAAGCTCATTATTCAGACTTAGATACAATTTTAGAATCAATGTGGAAAGTTTACAAAAAATTAGAGAAATAGTAGAAAAAAGTGATTAATTTAGAAAAATTACAAAAGCAGTCCGGGATTATTGGAAATTCTGATGCAATCAAACAGGTACTTGAAATGATTGCACAGGTTGGCAATGTAGATATTTCCGTTTTGATCACCGGTGAATCAGGCGTCGGTAAAGAAATGGTTGCCAAAGCATTACATTCTGTAAGTAGAAGATCTAACCTGAAATTAGTCACTGTAAATTGCGGGGCAATACCGGTTGGAATTATCGAAAGCGAATTATTTGGACATAAAAAAGGTTCGTTTACCAATGCGGAAACTGATCGAAAAGGCTATTTTGAATCTGCTCATAAAGGCACTATTTTCCTTGATGAGATTGGTGAAACACCACTTGAAACTCAGGTAAAATTGTTGCGCGTATTGGAATCCGGCGAATATATGCGCGTAGGCGATTCAAAAACACTTTATTCGGATGTTCGCGTAATCGCTGCCACAAATAAAGACCTTACCGAATCTGTTAAAAAAGGTGATTTCCGACAAGATTTATATTATAGATTAAAAACTGTAACAATTCACGTTCCGGCTTTGCGCAATCGACTTGAGGACCTTGCATTGCTCGTTGAACGTTTTGCTTTAGAATTCACACGAAACAATGATATGGTTTATCGCGGATTTATGCCGGAAGCAATACGATTAATGAAACAATATGATTGGCCCGGCAATGTGCGCGAATTGAAAAATTTTGTTGAACGAATCATCGTTTTAGAGAAAGGTGAGCGAATTACGCAAGCGATGGTTGAGAAGCATCTTGAACAAGTATTACCGACAGTGGATATTAATACCAATCTACCGATTGCCTTGCGCCATTCTCCTGAACAAGCCGAACGTGAACTGATTTTAAGACAGCTATTAATTTTACGACAGGATGTCGAAGATATTAAAAGGCACATTAGCAAGGGAATTGTTGACCAAAGTGATGAAATTCAATACTTACCGCCGGCAGTCAAAAAAAATGATATCGTAAGTACAGATAACAATTTGATAATAAGTGAAGCCATCGGCGATTTTAAACTGGAAGATATTGAACGTGAAGCGATTGCAAGAACTTTAAAATTCTTTAATAATAGTAGAAGACATGCGGCAAAATCGCTTGGCATGAGTGAGAGAACTCTATATAGAAAAATTTCTGAATTTGGTTTAGATCCAAAAATTAAAAGGAAATAATTTGAAATTACTGCGTCACTCGATATTGATACTATCAATTTTTCTCATCCAAAGTTGCGGATATTATTCCATGGCTGGCTCAATTCCGCCGCATATCAAGAGCATTGCAATACCACTGGTAGATAATCAAACCGCTGAATTCGGAATTGCCGAAAATATTACTGATAATATCATTGCAGTTTTTAATGAAGAAAATATATTAAGGATTGTCGATGAGCAAAATAGTGATTCAATCCTTAACGGAAAGATTATTAAAATAGTTGATGCACCTTACACGTTTAATAGTCAAGAAGCAGTATCGGAATATCGCATAACAATTAGTATGGATATGACTTGGGTGGATACTAAAAATGATGCAGAATTATTAAAGAAAACATACACCGGTTGGGGAGCATACGGACTTTCTGGGGATATAAATACAGATGGAATTGACAATGATGGTGATGGAAAAATTGATGATGCAGATGACGATGAGTTTGGTGAACCGCGCACATTTGCCACTAAAATTGCCATAACAAAAATCGCTGAAGATGTTGTAAATAATATACTTACAGCTTGGTAAAAATTAAAAAATTCGAATATGCAAAAAGTATTTATTAAAGATTTAAAAAAATATAACGGTAACGAAGTAGCTTTAAACGGGTGGGTCTACAATGTGCGCTCAATTGGCAAGATTTGGTTTTTGATTTTACGTGATGGTACTGGTTTGCTACAATGCGTTGTCGTCCAAAAGGATGTTGATGTTGAAACTTTCAAATTGGGAGAGAAAATAACACAGGAGTCTTCAGTTACGATCACCGGAAAAATTCGACTTGAAAAACGTGCAATTGGTGGCGTTGAGCTTGGTGTTAGTTCAATCAAAATCCATCAACTTGCCAAAGAGTATCCAATCTCACCAAAAGAGCACGGCACGGCATTTTTAATGGACAATCGCCATTTGTGGATACGTTCCAAACGGCAACATGCAATTATTAAAGTTAGGCATCAAGTTATTAAAGCCGCCCGCGATTTTTTCGATCAAAATGATTTCATTTTGTTTGATTCGCCAATGTTAACGGCAAATGCAGCTGAAGGTACAACCAGTCTTTTTAATGTCGATTATTATGGAAGAACCGCCTATTTGTCTCAAACTGGACAATTGTATGGCGAAGCCGGTGCAATGGCGTTTAACCGTGTTTATGTGTTTGGCCCCACGTTTCGAGCTGAGAAATCGAAGACACGCCGGCATCTAACTGAGTTTTGGATGCTTGAACCTGAAATCGCTTATTGCGACATCGAGGAGAATATGGTTTGGGCTGAAGAGTTAATTATGTATATCGTGAAACGATGCCTTGCTCAATGTCAAGATGAACTAAGATTGCTTGAACGGGACATCGTAAAATTGGAGAAGATCAAAACACCATTTCCGCGCTTAACTTATGAGGAAACAATAAATCTATTAAAAGAAAATGGTGTTGATTTTGATTATGGTAATGATTTTGGCGGAACAGATGAAACAATAATTTCCGAACAATTTGACAGTCCGGTTATTATACATCGTTGGCCAGCTGAAATTAAAGCATTCTATATGAAACGTGCACCAGACAATGAAAAATTAGCACTCGGAATGGACATTTTAGCACCGGAAGGTTACGGTGAGATAATAGGAGGAGGTCAACGCGAAGATGATCATGATACGCTAGTCAAACGAATTAAAGACCATGATTTACCAATGACACCATTTAAATGGTACTTAGATTTACGAAAATATGGCAGCGTTCCGCATTCCGGCTTTGGATTGGGATTAGAAAGAACCGTTGCGTGGATTTGTGGAATTAAACATCTCAGAGAAACTATTCCATTTCCACGTACTATATCACGTTTGGAACCATGATGAAATATTCTGCTAGAATTGCCGTTTTTGGCGGCCGTAAAATTGATCAGAAAATATACGATGATACCGTTACGATCGGGGAATATTTAGCTCTGCAAAATTATTTGGTTTTTTGTGGGGGCGGGGAGGGAGCTATGGAAGCCATCTGCAAAGGTGTGAAAATCGGGCATGGTATTAGTATGGGTTTGTTAAAAGGAAATAATTTAGCCGAAGCAAATGAATATTTAACAATTCCAATTATGACTAATATGGGGATAACCAGAAATGCTTTGTTGCCGCTAAACTGCGATGCTGCTTTGGCAATTTCCGGAAATCATGGTACTTTAAGTGAAATTGCCTACGCCTTGCAATTAGATGTACCGGTAATTGGTTATAAAACTTGGGATATTTCCGGTGTTATTTCAGTTAACTCAATTGATGAAGTTAAGTCTTCATTGAACAATATTTTAAAGAATGATTCAAATTGAAAATCGCACTTTGTCAGATTAATCAAACTGTTGGTGCTTACGAATATAATAAGAATAATATATTAAACTATTACTTTAGAGGAATAAAAAAACAGGCTGATTTAATTATATTTCCAGAATTAGCAATTACTGGTTATCCACCGCAGGATTTATTATTAGAAGATGGATTTGTTGAAAATAATCTTATTGTTTTAGATGAAATTGCCAACCAATCTACCAAACCATTAATTGTCGGATTTATTCGTAAAGAAAACGGCAAATTATTTAATAGTGCAGCATTATGTGAAAATGGCAAAATTCGAATGGTTTACGATAAAATATTATTACCCACTTATGATGTTTTTGATGAAGATCGATACTTTGAAAAGGGACAAGAACCCGGAATTTGGCAAATCGCTGTGGGAGAAAAGGAGGTAAATTTCGGAATACAAATTTGTGAAGATTTATGGGATCGCGAATACACCACTAAAGTTTCCAAATTGCAAAAACAAAACAATGCTGAAATAATAATCAACATTTCTGCATCTCCCTATCATGAAGGGCGGATCACCGAGCGACAAGATTTGATCTTAGAAAAAATAAATGAGTTGAAAATACCGTTTTTATATTGCAATATTATCGGTGCACAAGATGAATTGATTTTTGATGGAGAATCGCTCGCATATAATGAGTTTGGTGAGCAAATTGGGCAGGGCAAGGTTTTTGAAGAAGATTTATTACTCATTAATATTGAAAATAGATCTAATATTAATTATCCTGTCTTGCCAAAGGAGGAGAAACTGTACAATGCTCTCTGCCTTGGTGTTAAAGATTATTTTAGAAAATCTGGCCATCAGGAAGCTCTGATTGGTTTAAGCGGAGGGATTGATTCAGCTTTAGTCGCCTGCATTGCAGCCGATGCTTTAGGTGCACCGAATGTACATGGAATATCAATGCCGGCACATTTTTCGAGTGAGCATAGCAAGTCCGATGCAAAGAAATTGGCGCAAAATTTAAAAATTCATTTTGAAACAATTGATATCAAAAATATAGTAAACTCTTTTGAGCAGACACTCCAACCACATTTTTTTGGAAGAACAAGAAATGTTGCCGAAGAAAATATTCAAGCGCGTACGCGTGGGAATATTTTAATGGCTTTAGCCAATAAATTTGGCTGGATGCTTCTTTCAACCGGCAATAAAACCGAATTAGCATTGGGTTATTGCACACTTTATGGTGACATGAGCGGTGGATTATCGGTGATTTCTGATCTTTCAAAAATTGATGTATATCGGATTTCACGTTGGATTAATGAAGTTGTCGGTTATGATAGGATTCCAATATCTACAATTGAGAAGGAGCCATCGGCCGAGTTAGCAGAAGGACAAGTTGATCCTTTTGATTACGAAATTGTAAGCCCATTAGTCGATGCAATCATTGAGGAACGAAAAAGTCCGCAAGAATTAATTAAAAATGGAGTCGACAGAGAATTGGTTATGCGCCTTTATCGATTAATACGAATAAATGAATTCAAGCGGCGTCAAGCAGCACCGGGGTTGCGTGTTAGTCCCAAGGCGTTCGGTATTGGACGCAGGGTGCCGATTATTAACCATTATCAGGGAAAACAATAGAAATTATCAACACAATTTGGAGATAATACAACAATGAATAAATTTAAATTAGCAAGGAAAATTTCAGTAATAATTTTGCTCAGTCTACTTTTTACCTATTGTAGCAAAATAGACGAACTAACTCATTTTGATGTAGATTATGATTACACTTTTACGCTTCCTGCTTTATATGGTTTGCCTTTGCCTGGCGATATTCAATCTCCAAGTGTAGAGAATGATACGGAATCAATTTTTGAAAATAATGATACGCGCAAAGATCGTATTGAACGAGCAACTTTAAAGCAATTTACAATCAAGATTATCGAACCTGAAGACGGCTCCTTTAATGTGTTGAAAAATATCAACATCTATATTAATGCGGATGGTGAAGATGAATTATTGATTGCGTGGAAACATGATATTCCAAATGATATTGGTAATTATATTGAATTAGATGTAACAAGCAAAAATTTAAAAAATTATCTGATTAGTGACAAAATAAAAATTAGATTCAAATCTAATTCAAATAAAGGAATATCTGAGGATCATAAAATCGACGTTAAATCTACTGTCGAAGTTGATGCGAAAATTTTGGGTATTTAATAAATATTTTCCTACACAAAGCTACAAAAAAGAAATAGAAGAATTGAACTACTTTCCTGTGATACATTGTAATTAAAAAATACCGTTATTTCTTCATTCAATTGTAAATTCCAAATCACTAACAATTACTGTATTTTTAATCTATGTCAGTTAATCGAATACGAAATTTTTGTATAATTGCACACATTGATCATGGGAAATCAACGCTCGCTGATCGACTATTGGAAGAAACAAAGACCCTCAAAAAGAAGGACATGAAGGCTCAAGTTTTGGACGATATGGATTTAGAGCGCGAGCGCGGAATTACAATTAAAAGTCATCCAATTCGTATGAATTATAAGCATACCGATAAAAATAAATATATTTTAAATCTAATTGATACGCCCGGTCATGTTGATTTTTCATATGAGGTTTCACGCTCTTTGGCTGCCTGTGAAGGGGCTTTATTATTGGTTGATGCAGTGCAAGGTGTGGAGGCACAAACTGTTAGCAACGCTTATTTAGCGATAGAAAACGATCTTGTGGTAATTCCTGTAATCAATAAAGTGGATTTACCGAGTGCCCGCTTGCCGGAAGTGCAAGAGCAAATTATTGAATTAATTGGTTGTACTTCCAATCAAATTTTGCACATAAGTGCCAAAGAGGGCAGTGGTATACAAAGTATTTTTAATGCAATTATTAATCAAATTCCCGCTCCTGAGGATAATCATACTAAACCTACACGTGGACTAATTTTTGATTCTATGTATGATAATTATCGCGGTGCGATTCCCTATGTTCGTGTTTTTGATGGAATTATCAGAGTGGGAATGACAGCACAATTTTTCGCACATAGCGATACCTACGAAATTACGGAAGTAGGCCATTTTGTAATGAAACAATTACCTACGGAAGAATTGCGCGCTGGCGATGTTGGTTACGTTATTGCGAATATTCGTGCTGTTGAAAACATCGAACCCGGCGATACAATTACGGTAAAACAAAATCCTTCAAGTGAAAGATTAGCCGGCTATAAAAAAATTAAGCCCATGGTATTTTCGGGGCTTTATCCGGCTGATGCTGATGAATTTGAACATTTGCGAATGGCACTTGATAAATTAAAATTAAATGATGCATCTTTGATATTTGAACCGGAGACAAGTGCGGCCTTGGGGTTTGGTTTCAGAGCGGGATTTCTTGGTCTTTTACATATGGAAATTGTCCAGGAACGCTTAGAGCGTGAATTTAGTTTGGATTTGGTAACTACTTCCCCAAACGTACGGTATAAGGTGCATCTAAAATCAGGTGAAACCATAGAGGTTGATACACCTGCCAAAATGCCGCAGAGTAACGAAATTATCGATGTTCTTGAACCATTTGTAAATGCTGAAATAATCACTCCAAAAGAGTATATCGGTGGAATAATGACTTTATGTCAGAAAAAGCGTGGTATTTACAAAACTACAAATTACTTATCCAGCGCAAAAGCACAGTTGCACTATGAGTTACCTTTGGGTGAAATTATTTTTGACTTTTACGATAAATTAAAATCGATTTCGCGAGGGTACGCTTCTTTTGACTATGAATTGATGGAATTTAGAACCGGCAATCTTAAAAAATTGGACATCCTTATTCATGGTGAGGCTGTTGATGCACTTTCCATAATTTGCCATACTGATGATGCTTATCATCGCGGAAATGCGCTTTGCCGAAAATTAAAAGAATTAATACCGCGCCAAATGTTTGAAGTTGCCATACAAGCCTCGCTTGGTTCTAAAATTATAGCTCGCACAAATCTAAGAGCGGTCAAAAAAAATGTTACCGCTAAATGTTACGGCGGTGATATTACGCGAAAACGCAAATTGTGGGAAAGGCAAAAGCAAGGGAAAAAACGAATGAAAATGATCGGCAAAGTAGAAGTTCCACAGGAAGCATTATTAGCCGTATTGCAAATAGATTCGGATTGATTCATGCTATTTGAGACATATTATAAACGCTCACGCTCACCATTTTATAGTTTCATTTTCATATTACCATTATTTTTGATTTATGAATTAGGAATATGGATGATCGCTTCAAAAGATTTACCAACGATTCGAAACGGAGCTGATGTATTACTTCGTAAAATACTATTAAATCTTGGTATAACTGGTATTTATGGTATGGCACTTGCTTTGTTAATTGGAATAATTATTGCCTTTTTCATTAATCGTGGAAAATTTAGTGAAATTAAAATAAATACGAATTATTTCATGTTAATGATTTTCGAAAGCCTAATTTGGTCCGGAATTTTATTTACAATATTAAGGCAAGGGCAATTATTATTATCGGTTGGTTCAGCTAAATTATTTTTTCAACAAATCGTATTATCGATTGGTTCGGGAATATTTGAGGAATTTATTTTCCGCTTGGTTTTAGTGAGTGGGTTAATCTTAATTCTTGGAATATTTATCAAAAAACGATATTGGTATAAAATATTTTTTGCGATATTGTTTTCGGCAATCATTTTTTCATCATTTCATTTTATTGGTGAATTTGCAGAAGTTCCGAGCACAGCTTCATTTTTCATAAGATTGATAGCCGGAATTGTGCTCGGTTATGTTTATGTTTTACGCGGATTTGGAATAGCTGCGTATGCACATAGCTTTTATAATCTATTGGTATTTACACAAATATCTGGCAGCACTTGATTTCTGCAAAACTTTTCAGGATAGTGTAATAAAATGAATGGAACTGCTTAAACAAAAAGATGTTTTAGTATAGTACCGAGATGAATTTCATAATATGTATTTAATAAAATATTTATTTAGTTTTCTTTTATTAATATCTCTTTTATTTCCCCAAGCTAAAATTGAGCAAGGATATGTTATTGAGTTACCTGATGTTATCAGAAGTCAAGATTTTGAAATCTCAAAATTCTGCACCGGAGCTACTGGTTTTTATTTCCTTGATACCAAGAATCGTCAAATTGCATTTCTGTCAAAATCTGGTGAAATTAAGTATTCGGGAGGTTACGGTATTGATAATGACGCTTTTATTGACCCGATCGAAATTTTTACTTCTAAATTACAGGTTTGGGTTGTTGATCAAGCTGAAAATAAATTAATTGAATTCGATCATCAGCTAAATTATCTCTCATCACGAGAATTTGATGAACTATACCCTGAATATGCTGGAATTGATGATTTAGGGAATTTATACATTTTTTCTGATCAAGATCAGTTTATTTACAAAACTGACCCGCTAATCGGTGAATTTGAAAATTTTATTGATATTTCTTTATTTGAGCTAAGTGAAAACTGCATAGCAGATATGTATTTCGCCAACGATGGAAGCATCGGGATTTTGAGCCATTGCTCTAATTATTTATATACCTTTAATAGGTTAGGCCAATTAAGTGAAAAATTTCCACTGGCAATCTTAGATACAGACTTATTGATAAAAATAGGGCAAAATTGGCTCAAGATTTCTAAAGCGAGGCAAGTGCACAACATACTTGAAAACCAGATTTTTGATATTCAATGTGATAAGCCCATTTTGGATATTTCTACCAATCAAAAAAAACTATTTATATTATTTTCAGATAAAATTCAGGTATTGAATGTTATTGAGGAATAGAGTACTCCTTACAATAACATTTTTAAATCTTTTGAATGGACAATCGTTATCAACCATTGATACGATTTTGGTTGAACCAAATCAACAAATTATTAACTTAGAACCGCAAATCATTGAATCTAGTTTTTCTCTATTTTCTGACGGCAAATTGGTCCAAAACTTTACGTTAAATTCAATCGCCGGGGAAGTAGTATTAGAAAAAATACCAGAAACAGCAAAAAGCTATATTGCCACTTACAAATATTTGCCACATGTATTACCTGCAAAAATTGGTCCATTATATAAAAATCTTCAGAAACTTGACTCATTGCTTACCGCCAGTAAAGATTCTTTGCCAATTTCTGATTTTTACGATTTACAAGATGATAAAAAGGATTTTTCCAATTTAGCTACCACCGGATCAATATATCGGAATCTTACAGTATCGCCATTGGGAGGTTCTGATTTCAGCGGTGGATTACAAATGCAATTGCAAGGAAAACTCTCTGATGATATAACAATCAGTGGTGTATTATCTGACCAAAGTTTACCGATTCAACCAGAAGGAACTACACAAACATTGGATGAAATTGATAAGGTCTATTTGCATGTAAAACATCCAATATTTCAAATAATGGCCGGAGATATAGATTATCAAATTAAAAATGGTAAATATTTAAATGTAAGCAGAAAGTTAGAAGGCCTTAAAAATACTTTCCAATATGGAAATTGGTCAGGACAAAGTACAATTGCCGGCACTAAAGGAAGATACCATAAAATAGCTTTCAAAGGCAGTGATGGTATCCAAGGACCGTATGAATTAACTTCTGTTACGGGTAATAGGGATATTATTGTATTGGCCGGTACGGAACAAGTACACCTTGATGGTGAATTGCTGAAACGTGGAGAAAATTTAGACTATACAATCGACTATGCCAACGGTGAACTCACCTTTACCCCCAGACGATTAATCAATTTTGATTCTGATATTTATATTGAATATCAATATTCTGATTTTCAATATAATCGCAATGTTATTAGTACTTCGGTAAATCGAAATATTGGAAATTGGGGCAACTTTGGAATAACATGGCTTAAAGAAACCGACCAATTGCAAATTGATGAAACGTTCGCGTCTGGTTTACAAGATTCAATGAAAAATTCAGGTGATAATGATACGTATATCAGTGGTCATATTGAACATAGTGATGGAGATTATTTACTGATCGATGGGATATTCGTCTATTCCCCAAAAACTACCGGGGATGAGAAAAAACGATATAAGATCAGCTTTCAAAATGATAATTCAAAAGGGGAATATGCTCGTCGTATTAGCGCAGATGGTCATTTATATTTTGAATTCGTTAATATTGGTGAACGGTCTGAATTTATTAATTTATACAGCCCTTTTAGACGAATTAGTAATCCTGTAAATCATGAAATAATCCAACTTGCCGGACAGACAAAATTTAATAGAAATTTGAATGCCAATTGGGATGTTTCCTTTTCTAAATACGATAAAAATACGTTTTCAAGTATCGATGACAATGATAATAACGGATTGGCGTATAACATTTTGATAGCGGAAAATGAAATTCCACTATTTAATAAAGCAGTGGTTGGGTATTCTTTTACTAATTGGCGTCGCTCACAGCAATTTAATGAAATAAGTCGCGATCGCAATCCACAGTTTAATAATGTGTGGGATATTAATTCAGAAATTGTTGGAAAGGAATCCTTAATTGCAAGTGGAATTAATTTCAAGATTGATGACCGTTTTATTACTAAACTGGATTTATCACGATTTACCTCTAAAGAAGGAAATCGAAATCGAATTGCTGGCCAAATTAACAGTACATCGCGATATTTACCCAATTTATTGTCATCGCTTAATATAGTAAAAAATCAATCAGAATATTTTTACCAGTTTAATGCAGATATCAAGTTGTTACCGGGTAATTTTCATCCAATATTTTACTATGAAAGTGAATTTAAAAGAAAAAATCATAAATTTAATATTGGCAAAGCCGGATTCTTATATTCGAAGAAAAATAAAAATATAAGTGCATCTATAACGCGCCGGATTGATCACCAAATTACTGCGATGGATTCGAGCAGAATGAGTAAATCTCAAGATGGAACTTTCGGAGAATTAGATGTAAATGGCAAATTCAAAACAGGCTGGTCAGGAAAAATTGTCTTCAAAAAACGCCTAACTGAAAATTTTATTAATAATAAAAAATTGAATTATGCGATTGGTTTGGCGAACTTAAATTTTATAAATAAATCACATCCGCTACGTTGGGAGTTGCATTCTAAATTAGAGGAAACTTATACAGAATCGCGTGCGGTAGTGTATGATTCAGTTGGAACCGGTTTGGGAACGCACAGGTTTGATGCTGAATTTAATGAATATGTTCCTGATCCAAATGGTGCCTATATAAGTTATACAATTTTTACTGGAGATCATGAATTATCTACGCATCTACTGGCTTCACAGCGCTTTACAATTGACTTCAGCAAATTGCCTATTAATTTATTAAAAAATTTCAATTTTAAATCCAACGTTAAAACTGAATACCGGGGAAGTTCTTTGGCGATTAATAAAATCTATAGGCCGGAATTGTTAGACACTGATATAACACTTTCAAAAGTAAATTTTAGAAATGAAATTGAATATAAACAGCAACGTAATACGCGTCGTATTAGAAATTGGACAATTTTTTCCCAGGATTTACTTGGTTCTGATCCACGGGGCAATGATTTGCGAACTCGCACATACTACGGTTTCGAGTGGCTAGAACCATTTAAAGAACAATTGAATTCGACAGCAAAGCTTGAAACGCACTATATTGAAACGAAATCCGGTTTTTCTGAACAACGTAATAGAAATATTAGTGGATGGTGGTTTGAAGAAAATATTAAATGGGCTATCGATCGAAAATGGCAGTTCGCAATCATGGCAGCGCTTGGACAAGACAGTGGAGACCATAATCAGGAGCATTTTTCAGCTTATAGTTATGGTATAAAATTTGAAAGTCAACGATTTATTAGCAGTACAAGTCGTATAAAAGTCCAATCTGAATTGTTTAATTCAATTGAAAAGTCTGACCATGGCATTATTCCACCAGAAGCATTAAATGGTTTACCGCTTGGTCAATCGATTTCGTTAAAACTACAAGGGCAAATATTATTGGGTAAAAATCTGTCACTGAATTTGAACGGAGGTTATATTGATAATTCACGCTATGATAATTTTGTCACTTTATCTGGAGAAGTACGTGCGTATTTCTAAATTTTTATTAGGAATATTTTGTATATCGCAAATATTCGGACAAACTACACACATCATACTTGGTAATAAAGATACATTAACTGTTAATCATTACCAGGATATTCAAGTTGAAGTTCAGTCATTATTAAAATCAAGTGATGATATAGGAAAGTATTATAGCTTAGAAGAAATCAAATCAGATTCAATTATTTCTTACAAACAATTACATGAAACAGTGAATTTGGATACTATAATTTTTACCAATGCTGATATTCATTTTTCTATCCAAAGGCAAATTTTTAAATCTATTGAAAAGACCAAGCCAATTCGTAAAACACAGAAACAATTTGATATAATAAAAAAAAGCAATCCGTTTTTTAAAAATGATATGGAACTATCATTTGGATTGTATAAAAAAAACAAAATTGGGTTAATTATCGATGCCAAACCAAATTTTAATAATTATTTTTCAGGATTAATTGGCGCAAATCGATCAGATAATCAAAAATGGGAGATAACTGGGCAATTGGAAGCCCATTTAGAAAATACATGGAAAACTGCCGGAATAATTGATTTATTATGGAAACGCTTGGACAATGAATCCCAATTATTAAATCTGAAATATGAGGAACCGCATCCATTTGCTCTACCGATTGGATTTAGTTTACAGTTTAGTCAAGATTTGCGCGATGGCAATTATGTTCACAGTAGTTCAGCGGTAGGAGTTATTAAACTAATCCCAGGACTTGGAAAATTGGGTTTTGGAGGGAAAAATACTACAATTAATTCTACTGCAAAAGGAGACTCCTTAGGATTGACTGATTTACAAACTAAAACGATTTATATCAATGGATTGGTAGATTATCGTAATGATTACTGGCTGCCATCTGCTGGATATTATTTAGACATAAATGGTGAAATTGGAAGCAGGGCAATTGGTGATTCAAGTTCAATTAAATATTCTATTGATGGCAAATTTGAAAATTATTTCCCCATTTTTAAGCAGACTTCATTAATTACAAAACTGTATGGAAGTGGCTCTTGGATTAATAAAGGAAATTTGCATGACGGAGAGCTTATTCGTTATGGTGGGGCTACAAAATTGCGTGGATATCGTGAGGACATTTTTCAATCAGATTGGGTTGCGATTCCTTCGGTGGAGCTGAGTTATGATATAGGTGCTAAGCAAAGGTTAAGTCTATTTACTGATTTTGCTATTCAATCTGATATAAATCCAATACCAATTGGATATGGAATCGGATATTCTCAAGTAACTAAAAATTCTGTTCTTAAATTATATTATGGCTTAGAACGAAACACGTCACTAAAATCAGGGAAAATTCACCTACAGTTCTTAACAATATTATAAGTTGTATTCAAAAATTAATAATACTAAATTTAACAAAATATATTTCATCTACTTAGGAGTTTAATCATGATAAGGATGTTAATCGCTGTTGCGTTAATTTTACAGTTGAATAGCAATTTTGTATTTGGACAACCTTACAAAGACAATTTAGGCGAACTGGCCACTAAACTTCATTCAGAATATCTTAAAAATCAGGCAGAGATTGAACAATTCATTGTGAAAACAGGAATGTTTAAACGCTACGTAAATTCTGACGGCACAGTTTTTATGATTGAAAAAATCGAAAATGGAACGCCAATTATTGTTAGCACGTCAAATTTTGGGGCAGCAAAAACAACCCAGACCGATGATTTATGGCCCGGTGGAAGCTTAGGATTAAGTTTATCTGGAAGTGGTTATGACAAAATTGGTATTTGGGATGGTGGGAAAGTATTAAGCACACACCAAGAGTTTGATGGTAGAGTTACTCAAAGGGATGCTGCTGCAACAACAAATAACCATGCCACGTTTGTGGCAGGAACATTAGTTGCTAAAGGAGCATACGCAGATGCCAAAGGGATGGCGTTTGCATGTAGTTTAAAAGCCTATGATTTTGGTAACGATGCAAGCGAAATGGCTACTGCTGCCGGAGCAGGCATGGAAATATCCAACCACTCGTATGGTCAAATACGTGGTTGGTCCTATTATAATTCCGGGACTTCTGGTTCTAATGGTGATTCATTGCATTGGTTCGGTGATATAAGAGTAGACAATACTGAAGATTTTCGATTTGGATATTACTCAAGTGACGCTGCAAATTGGGACGAAATAGCCTATAATGCTCCAAATTATCTAATTGTTAAGGCGGCCGGTAATGACCGAGATGATTCTTTTCCAGGTAGATGGCATTACCATTATGATTTCAACACTAGTACATGGGTCTATGCCAATGATCCTCATGGTGATGATGGTGGTGCGGAAGGGTACGACTGTATGCTTCCCAGAAGTTGCGCTAAAAATATTTTAACTGTAGGTGCTGTTAACGAAGTACTTGATTACGCTAATCCTAATTCTGTATCCATGTCTAATTTTAGTGATTGGGGTCCTACCGATGATGGTAGAATTAAGCCTGATTTAGTTGCAAAGGGAGTGGATTTAACTTCCTCTTCTAGTACTGGTAATAGTAATTATTTAACTGGTTGGGATGGAACATCTTTCTCAAGTCCAAATGTTGCTGGGACTTTAGCTCTGTTGCAACAATACAATCAATCATTATATGGTGGTTCCATTCTTCGTTCAGCAACTTTAAAAGCTCTGGCAATCCATTCCGCCAGCGAAGCCGGTACCGCTGATGGCCCAGACTATCAATTTGGTTGGGGTTTGTTGAATGCCAATTATGCAGCAGAAATAATCAAAGATGATGCAGCTGATAATACAATTGATGAACTTACATTGAACAATGGACAAACTTACACTCGTGATTTTATCTCAGATGGTATTAAGCCAATCAAAGTTACCATCGCCTGGACAGACCCTAAAGGTACACCAATAACTTCGCAACCAACTTTTCCAGATTTCCTAGATAACCAAACTCCAATGTTAGTCAATGACTTAGACTTAAAAGTAACAAAAGATGGTTCCACCTACTATCCCTGGAAACTTGAACGGGACAATCCGTCAGGTGCTGCTACGAATACTGGTAAAAATTATGTAGATAACGTGGAACAAGTTTTTATAAAATCACCTGTTGCTGGCACTTATACAGCAGAAATTACTCACGATGGAACATTATCTGGAGGGAGCCAAGACTTTTCATTAATTTTAACACCAAAATTCCAAGGATTGCCAGTTAAATTAAGTCTATTTTTTGTTGAAAATTCTATTGCCGGTGTGAAACTTAACTGGACCACTGAAAATGAAATAGAGAACTTGGGCTTTGTGTTAGAACGTAAAACTGAGACTACCAACTGGACCGAAATTGCGAGCTATAATACTGACAATGCCTTACTTGGCCAAGGTTCAGTAGAATATGCCACTGATTATGAGTATGTCGATAGCTTTGTTGAAGCCGGTGTTGCTTATGACTACCGCCTTGCTGATGTCGATTATAATGGAACCGTAACTTACCATGCTACCCGCTCAATTACCGTAACTACGACACCGGTAACGATAACAGGTAAAGTAGAGCAATTTACAGTATTAGATGCTTATCCTAATCCGTTTAACCCCAGTACTACGATTAGCTATGCTTTACCACCAGTAGATGCTAACTATTTAACAACCGTTAAAATATATGATCTAGCTGGTAAATTGGTTAAGACTTTGTTGAATGAACAAAAGCCATCCGGTTGGCATAGTGTAGTCTGGAATGGAACAGACCAAGTTGGTAAGCAAGTACCAGCGGGAGTATATTTGAGTAAAGTCAGTTTTGGTAATGAAACTAAAACTATTAAGGTGATGTTGTTGAAATAAGAATTAACAAATAATGTATAAAAGGGCTGCCAATTTTGGCAGCCCTTTTTTGTGGGTAAATAAAAATTATAATTCATTTTTTCTAAGTCGGTTTTGTGCTATATTTAATTAGAAATATTATTAATACTACTTTAAGAATTTCCAATAGTGTTAATTTCGGAGCACAAATTATAGTTTTTAACAAAAATATAAGTTATTTGTGCAATCTTTTGTGGTCAGCGAGAATAAATGAAGAATTTTGATGTACTACAAAACTGTGATCCGTATGATCTCATCAGATTATATGGCTCACCGCTGTATGTTTATAATGAACAAATAATTCGCAGAAAGTGCCAGGAAGTGAAGCATTTGCTTACCATGCCAAACTACATGGTAAACTATTCTGCGAAAGCAAATTCCAACTTGTATTTACTGAAAATAATAAATGATGAGGGACTTGCAGTTGATGCCATGTCGCCCGGTGAAATTTTTGTAGAGCTAAAAGCAGGATTCAGTCCCGATAGAATTTTATTTATCAGTAATAATGTTTCCAGAGAAGAATTTCGTGATGCCATAAATGCCGAAGTAAAAATTAGTGTTGATTCATTATCGCAATTAAAATTATACGGTAGTTTAAATCCAGGAGGTGAGGTATTTATTCGATTTAATCCCGGTGTTGGCGCTGGTCATCATGCGAAAGTTATTACCGGCGGAAAAAATACCAAGTTTGGCGTTGATCAAAAATTTATTCCGCAAATACGTGAAATTTTAGCCAAATACAAACTTAATTTAATCGGAATTAATCAACACATTGGTTCTCACTTTGATGATGCCCAAGATTATCTTGCAAGTGTGAAGGCATTGTTAAATATTGCTAAACAATTTACAACCATTAAATATATTGATTTTGGCGGTGGATTTGGTTTACCGCACAGTGATGGAAGCAAATCGTTAGATCTAAAAGAATTAAGCATTGGTCTTGAACAAATATTGCAAAATGAAACTGAAAATTTGCAGAACCAGGTAACTTTTATGGTGGAGCCCGGGCGTTTTATCGTCGCTGAGAGCGGAATTTTGTTAGGAACTGTTCATTCCGTAAAAACCAATTATAATAAAAAATACATCGGTACCGATATAGGATTTAATACTTTTTTAAGACCAACTTTGTACAATGCGAAACACGAAATCGTAGTTTTCACGGATTCCAAAGCTAAAGAGCAGGTAGCCGTGGTGGGCAATATTTGCGAAACTGGAGATATTTTAGCGAAAGATATAATCTTGCCAACAATTAAGGAAAATGATGTAATCGCAATCCTAAATGCAGGTGCCTACGGCTATTCAATGTGTTCAAATTACAATAATCGGTTAAGACCGGCTGAAGTTTTGATAGATAAACATGGCAACCATAAATTAATTCGCCGCAGAGATGAATTGAAAGATTTGGTAAATAATTATGATTTCTAAAATATATTCAAGAAGTGATTTTGATTATTGGACAAAAATCAAAACAAATTGGGGAGATATGGATGGTTTGCGGCATATAAATCATGCTGCTTTTTTGACTTATATGGAGACAGCCCGCCTCGATCTTTACACTCAACTTGGGCATCGAATGGCTCGTTGGGATGATGCCGAAAGTTCAATTTTGGCTTCAATGGAAATCGATTATCTTGCGCAAGCGGTTCATCCTGCCGAGTTCGATATAGGTCAACGGATTATAAAAATTGGAACAAAAAGTTATGAAATTCTGACGGCAATTTTCAAAAAACACGAGAACAAACCAATTTTGCAGGCCAATTTTGTACTTGTTGCAATTAATTATAAAACCGGTAAAACAATTCCTGTCCCCGATCATTTTAGGAAGTTTGTAAATCCGATTGAAAAATAGTGGAAATCTATAATTATATTGATCGTTCCAAAGTATTAAATCGAGAAATTGACCGCTTCGCATACGCTCGCGATGCGAGTATTTATCGCTTATTACCGGAAATTGTGGTGCGTCCGAAAGATGAAACTGATATAAGAAGTTTGTTTAAATATGCCAAAGAATATAATAAATCAATTACATTTCGAGCTAGCGGCACTTCGTTATCGGGTCAGACGGTAACAGATGGAATAATTGCTGAAATTGCGTACGATTGGCAAAATATTATTGTAAAAAATGATGGAAAATCAATCATACTTGAACCTGGTGTAATTGGTGAACATGCCAATCAAAGATTAAGGAAATTCCAGCGCCGTATTGGACCAGATCCCGCTTCATTGAAAGCAGCAAGGATAGGCGGAATTTTAGCTAATAATGCTTCTGGTGGATCGACCGGCAAACCGTACAATTCATACAATACTTTAAAGTATTTACGCTTTATTTTACCAAATGGAAATATCTATGATTCATCGAACAAAAATGATTATTCTAAATTTTTGGAAAATGAACAAAAACTCGCTACCGAATTGATTAAGATTAGAAAAAAGATCCACAAAAGAATTGCCCTCAAAAATAAAATTATTGAAAAATATCGCTTAAAAAATACGATCGGATATGGATTGAATTCATTTATCGATTTTGAGCATCCGTTAGATATTTTTGCACATTTGCTCATTGGTTCCGAAGGTACTTTGGCATTTATTGCAAATGTTGAGCTTGAAACAATTCCGGATCCACCCTATAAATCCACGGCATTGGCCATATTTCCTAATATTAAATATGCTTGCAACGCCATTGATGGTATTAATAATTGTGGTGTGAGCGCTCTTGAATTAATGGATTATGCATCTCTCATCACGGCAAAATATGTATCGGATGCACCATATAAAAGTACTTCACTTTCCAAAAATTCTGCAGCTTTACTTTGCGAATTTCAGGAAGACAATCCCAAAATATTCAATGAATTAGAGATTAATTTAACAGAAATCATCAAGCAATATAATGGCTCACTTATCGGAAATTTTGCCAGAGATGAATTCACTCGCACAAAGCTTTGGAAAATCCGAAAGAGTTTATTTGCAACAGTTGGATCAATGCGTAAGCCTGGAACAAGTATCATAACGGAAGATATTTGTTTTGATATTGGAAATCTAAGTGCTGCAATTACCGATTTGCATGGAATTTTGGCAAAATGGAAATATTCCGATGCGGTCATATTTGGCCATGCCAAAGATGGCAATATTCACTTTAATTTATCGTTAGATCTTGAATCCAAATCTGGAATTGAAAATTACCGAGAAATGATGAATGAAATTGCCGATATAACTATCGATAAATATAATGGGTCGCTAAAGGCTGAGCATGGAACCGGAAGAAATATGGCACCATTTATTGAGAAGGAATGGGGTACGGAATTATATCAGGTGATGTGGGAAATTAAACAATTAGTTGATCCGAATAATATCTTAAGTCCAAACGTATTACTGAGTGATAATCGTAAAATACATATCGAAAATTTAAAACCAATGCCAAATGTTCATGACAAGATTGATTTATGTGTTGAATGTGGTTTTTGCGAACCAGTTTGTCCCTCGCGTGGATTTACGCTAACTCCGCGGCAAAGAATCGGTGTGGCCAGAGAATTAAAAATGTTAGAAGCAAACGGATCGGTATTGTCCAAAAAATTAATAAATGATTCAAAATTTAATGTTAACACTACTTGCGCAGTAGATGGCATGTGTGAAGCAGTCTGCCCAATTAATATAAACACAGGTGAATATGTAAAGGTTGTACGAAGCCAAGAAATTGGCAAATTAGGGAAGAATATCGCTAATTGGATTTCAAGTAGTTTTACAATTGTTTCAAATATTATTAGTTTTGCGATCAAATCTTTAATTTTTGTGCAAAAAATATTTGGTTCAAGCTTGATGAACCGCTGCTTTAATTTGATCAATAAATTATCTAACCAACGAATTCCTGCTTGGAATTCTATGATAACAAATAGTATCAAGTTGCCAAAATTGACACCAATTGGTACAGGTAGAACATATATCTATTATCCATCCTGCATTAGTAGGACATTTAGTGCAAATCGTAAAGCTGAATCCATTTTTGAAATATTGGAGGAAATTGCCACAAAAACTGACGTAAAATTAATAATTCCAAAGAAAATTGAAACTACTTGTTGCAGTACTCTGTTTAGTTCCAAAGGATACATTTCAACTGCTAAAGATATGTTTGAAAAAACGATTAATTTACTTTATACTGAAACCAAATCAGGCAAATATCCAGTTATGGTGGATACTTCACCCTGCACATATAAATTCATGCACCCGGAGGATGAGATTTCAGATGAAATAAAAAATAAATGGAAGAGTTTAAAATTTATTGATATTATTCCATTCCTAAACGATTGTATTGAGAACACTGATTATAAACCACTTGATCAAGAGGTTGTTTTACATTCTACGTGTTCAACGCAGAAATTAGAACAATTACAAGATATGCGAGCTTTAGCAAAAAAATGTGCAAAAAAAGTTGTAGTCCCTGAAAATAGCAATTGTTGTGCTTTTGCGGGAGATCGTGGTCTGCTAGTTCCTCAATTAGCACAAAATGCTGTAAAAATGACCAAAAATCAACTATCAATTGAACAACAGAAATTGAATGGATATTCTTCCAGTAGAATGTGCGAAATTGGAATGTCCACCAAACAACAGACTTATGGATCAATCGCACTATTAGTTCGTGATTATTTGAGACAATCTTGATAAAATTGATTATTAAAAAAGCAATAAACTAAAAGGAATTATTTATGAAGTTATCAATTGAATACTGCAATGCTTGAAACTACTTACCAAGAGCCGCCAGGATGGCGAGCGATTTATTAGAAAAATACGGTAATGCAATTTCCGAAATGACCTTAATCCCCTCGGGAGGAGGTGTGTACGAAGTTCAGAAAAATGGCAAATTAATTTTTTCCAAAAAAGAGTTAGATAGATTTCCAGAATTGGAAGAAATAATTGATCTAATTCAATAAATTCTCTATTGTAAAATCTTACAAAGATATGCCAAAAAAGTGTAAATTCTAAATAGAATTGGGGCCGTAGCTCAGTTGGGAGAGCGCAGCGTTCGCAATGCTGAGGTCGTGAGTTCAATCCTCATCGGCTCCACTTGTTAGAATCATAATAGAACTGAATTTGACCGTGCTAAATGGGGAGGTAGCGGTGCCCTGTAACCTGCAACCCGCTATAGCAGGATTGAAAACCTTTGAGCGGCAATTTCGAAGTCTATTTGAGTTGACAAGTGGTGTTGAAATTTCAATTTATCGCAATGATTCATCTTTGAACTCCGTCAGGTCCGGGAGGAAGCAGCGGTAAAAGATTCTAATCATGTGCCGGTAAACCCCTGAAATGGAGCTAACTATTGATTTAATTTAGAATGTTCGTACTGTCAATCAAAGCTGCACGGTCAAAATAATTTTAGTAATTATATACTACTGACCTAATGAAAAAGGGCTGCCACAATTGTAACAGCCCTTTAACATTCTATTAGTATAAAACTATTTCAAAAACATAATTTTAATCGTTTTAGATTCATTACCAAAATCTACTTTGCTAATATAGGCACCAATCGGAACATTCTTACCAAATGTATCGGTACCATTCCAGACAACACTATGCCAACCAGCACTCTGCTTTTGAT
>Ga0209457_1000055_pt1 | contig 47922 bp, 46 predicted proteins | sample WorMetHEROISLAND_5_FD_187410 | JGI IMG/M metagenome (GOLD analysis project Ga0209457, IMG submission 187410) | Marine gutless worms symbiont microbial communities from Max Planck institute for Marine Microbiology, Germany - Olavius sp. 5 HERON... ... | reverse complement strand
AGCGAGGTTTCCACATTTTCCCTCGCCGCTGGGTGGTCGAGAGAACATTCGCCTGGCTGAGTCGATGGCGTCGCTTGAGTAAAGATTATGAATGGAAACCAACTTCGAGCAAAACACAGGTTTATTTTGCATCCAGTCGTTTGCTTCTCCGGCAAATCTGTAATCATCAGATACCCTATAAAATAGCTGTTCGTTGAGTTTTCATTATTAATAAATGTTTAGGCAGTCTCTGAGCCTCGAGGGCATCGGTAAACTGGGCTACAGCCTGGGCTTTTTGCCTTTCGCAGGCATAGAGCACACGCGGGGCATCGAGATCGTGAAACAAGCTCGTGTAATTGTGTTCACGCCGCGAGACGGTCTCATCGAGACCAACCGAGGTGACGGTCGAGAAGTCCTCTTGAGCGTGCGCCGGATCGACGTAATGATCGAGGGTGCGCCAGACGCGCCCATCGCTGACGCCGGGCAATTGAGCGACTTGGAGAGACCGCCATCGCCTGACAGAGGGTGACCAGTAAGGCCTCCATCCGTAGGCTGAAGCCGCGGTTGGGGCGCGCCCAGGGCGCCACGACCTGGGTAGTCTTGGCGCAGGTCCCGCAGCGCACACGGGGCACCTTGCTTGGTGTGGATGTAGGCTTGGAATTGAAAGAAGTTCAGGTGACGCCAGTCGCGCTCAAGCGTGTTATGGACCGGCTGGTTTTCCGCCCCACAATGTGGATAAGAACATCGTGTCCCCAGGGCGAAGGCGCGGTGGAAATCGATCCGGTCCGATTTGGGATCGAAGGCCACGTCAACGACCTCCCAAGGAGCCGGAAGGCCGAGCGCAACGGTAAACAACGACAACGGGTCCATGATGAAAACCTCCGACGTTTGGCTTGGTGGCGGGTCCGAGCCTACAGGCGAAGAGAAGGGCACAGAGTAGGCTTGGAGCGGGCTACCCTGCGCGATGGGAAAAATGGTGCCACCCACACCAAACGTGAGAGAGCCTTTACTAGGCGATCGCTTTATTCGAAGAAGCACGAAGACCAACCTAAGATACTGAATTTAATCAAAAATTAATGTCCTGTGCTGTGAGTGCCCTCGAGGAAACCCAATGAACGAGACCTATTCGACCTGGATTTTGCAGCATCGCTGGTTGGTCATCGTAGTCACTGTGCTGTTGGTCGCATTGGCAGGAAGCGGCGTCCGTTTCCTGGAGCTTTCGAGTGATTACCGCGTGTTCTTCAGTGACGAGAACCCCCAGCTCACAGCCTTCGAGGAGCTGCAGAATACCTATAGCAAGAATGATAACCTGCTCATGGTGTTGGCTCCCGAGTCGGGGGATGTCTTCACGCCGGAGGTCTTCGAGGCAATCGTCGATGTCACCGAACGGGCTTGGCAGATACCCTATTCGCTGCGTGTCGATTCCTTGAGCAACTACCAGCATACCTATGCCGAAGGGGACGAGCTGACGGTTATCGATCTGATCGAAGCCCCCGCGGCCATGACTCCGGAAGGGGTGGACCGGGTACGCACGATCGCTCTGAACGAGCCCCTGTTGGTGAGACGGTTGGTTTCACCCCGGGGGCATGTCACCGCGATCAATATCACCGTCGAGCTACCGGGAGAGAACCAGGCCGAGGAGGTACCCAATGTAGTCGCCAAGGCCCGCAAGCTCGTCGCCTATGTGGAACAGACGTATCCGGATATTCGGGTCTATTTGAGCGGCGTCGTGATGATGAACAACGCCTTTGCCGAGGCCTCCCGGCTCGACATGACCCATCTCCTGCCGCTGGCCTTGTTGGTTATCCTGGTTGCCGTCTTGCTGCAATTGCGTGGCCTAGTCAGTACCCTGGCGACGGTGCTGGTCATTCTCCTCTCGGTGATCGCTGCTATGGGGAGTGCTGGCTGGCTCGGCGTACCCCTGACCGGACCATTAATGTCCGCACCGACTATCATCATGACCTTGGCGGTGGCCGACTGTGTCCATATCCTCACCAACTGGATGCAGGGTCTGTGCCGGGGTCACGGGAAAAAACCGGCCATGATGGAGAGCCTGCGCATCAATTTCACCCCGGTCTTTCTGACCTCGGTAACCACCGCGATCGGTTTTCTGAGCTTGAATCTCTCCGAGGCACCGCCGTTCAGGCATCTGGGCAGCATCTCCGCCCTCGGCGTCATGATCGCCTTCCTCCTCTCGGTCGGTTTCCTGCCGGCCTTGACAACCTTGTTGCTGTCCCGGGTGCGCGAGCGGCAACGGCAAGACAGCTACCTGATGTCGAAGATTGCCAATTGGGTGATCCGGTGGCGGCGACAGCTACTGGTCGGTGTGGGCGCGATCGTCTTGGCCCTGGTCGCTCTGGTGCCGAGGAATGAGATCAACGATATCTTTGTCCACTACTTCGACGAACGCCTCCGGTTCCGCACCGATACCGACTTTATCGCTGAGAATCTGACCGGCATCTATTTCATCGACTATTCGCTCGACACGGGGGAGAAGGGTAGCGTCGCCTCGCCGGTGCACCAGCGGCAAATCGAGGCGTTGGCCAATTGGCTGCGTACCCAGCCGGAGGTAGTACACGTCGATACGATCACGGATATCTTCAAGCGCCTGAATCGTAATCTGCACGGCGATCTGGACGCTTGGTACCGCTTGCCCGAGCAGCGTGACCTCGCAGCCCAATATCTGCTGTTGTACGAGATGTCCCTACCCTATGGTCTGGACCTCAATAACCGGATCGATATCGATAAGCGGGCAATCCGCCTGACGGTGACCCTGCACACGATCTCGACCAAGGAGGTGCTCGCCTTCGAGCGTCGCGTTTACGACTGGATGGCGAAAAATACGCCGGATATCCTCACCTACGGCGCCAGCCCGACGGTGATGTTCTCCCATATCGGGACCCGCAATATCCGCAGTATGCTGGGCGGTACACTGATCGCCTTGGTCTTGATCTCACTGCTGTTGATGGTGGCCTTGAGGTCTTGGCGTTACGGGTTGGTGAGCTTGATCCCGAATCTGGCCCCGGCGGGTATGGCGTTCGGCCTGTGGGCCCTGATCGATGGTGAAATCGGCCTCGGTGTCTCCGTGGTTACGGCAATGACCTTGGGCATCGTGGTCGACGATACGGTGCATTTTTTGAGCAAATATCTACGCGCACGCCGCGAGCAAGGGTTGGATGCCGCCCAGGCAGTACGCTACGCCTTCGAGACGGTCGGTACCGCCCTGTGGGTGACCTCGGTCGCCCTGATCGGCGGCTTCCTGGTGCTGGCCACTTCACCGTTCGAGCTCAATAGCGCCATGGGTCTTTTGGTCTCCATCGTGATCGCATTCGCCCTGGTGTGCGACTTTCTGTTCCTACCCCCGTTCCTGATGCGTCTGGACGCTTGGCTGCTACGTGGGGAGCCCAGGCGTAGTCAGGTGCTCGGCCGACACTGACCAATTTACCGTGAAATCCATTGCAAGAGGGAGACCATGGGCAAACAATTCGTATTACTTCTGATCCTGTCCTTACTCGGCACGCCCCTGTTGGCCGAGACCCCCGAAGAGAAGGGTTTGCGCATCGCCCAAGCGGCGGATGAACGTGACAATGGTTGGAAGGACCAGACCGCCGATCTGACCATGATTCTGCGCAACCGCGCGGGCAGTGAGAGTGTGCGCGAGATCCGGACCAAGACGCTGGAGGTGCAAGGTGACGGCGACAAGAGTCTGTCTTTGTTCGACGAGCCGGCCGATATCGAGGGTACCGCCATGCTGACCTTCTCCCATGGCCTGAAGCCGGACGACCAGTGGCTCTATCTACCGGCCCTGAAACGTGTCAAGCGCATCGCCTCACGGAACAAATCCGGTCCCTTCATGGGCAGCGAGTTCGCGTTCGAGGACTTGAGCTCCCAGGAAGTCGAGAAATATCGCTACCGGTACCTGCGTGAGGAGACCTGCGGCAAGGGTTGGCAATGCCATGTGATGGAGCGCATTCCGGCCTATAAGTATTCCGGATATTCGAGACAGATCGCTTGGCTCGATACCCGGGAATACCGCCCTGTAAAGCTGGAGTTCTATGACCGCAAAGGCGCCCACCTCAAGACCTTGGAGTGGACAGGTTATAAGCCCTACGGTAACTACTGGCGCGCCGATGGGATGTTCATGAAAAATCATCTGACCGGAAAAGCGACGACACTGAAATGGTCGAATTACCGTTTCGGCACCGGTCTGGACAGCGGCGATTTCAGCCGTAATGCACTCGCGCGTTTGCGTTGAGTCGGAGACACCGGGTCGAAGCCGGTCAATAATCCAGGGGATCGGAAGGATGTCAGGTCCCGACCGAATGCATCGTATCGACAGACTGCTCTTGCTGTGCGTGCTCACGCTCGCGCCCGTGGTCTATCCCGCGGACTGGTCCGGGAATCTGGCCATTGAGGTGCGGGGCTTTCCCTCCTCCGCCCAGTGGCCCGAGCAAAGGAGTGAGGGCCTGTCGCTCAGTATCCAGCCTGAGCTGCGTCATCGCTGGCAGGATGGTGATCGGGGGTTGACCTTTATTCCCTTCGTGCGTCTCGATAGCCTGGATGAGGAACGTACCCACGTCGATATTCGCGAGCTCAACTACCTGCACCTAGCTGGCGACTGGGAAATTCGCGCCGGCATCGACAAGGTTTTCTGGGGAGTGGTCGAGTCCCAGCATCTGGTCGACATCATCAATCAGAAAGACCTGATCGAGAACATCGACGGCGAGGATAAGCTGGGGCAACCCATGGTGCGCGCCACCAAGCTACTGGAGCAGGGTGCGCTCGATTTCTTTCTGTTGCCCTGGTTCCGTGAGCGTACCTTCCCGGGCCGCAAAGGACGCTTACGCATGCCGCTGGTCGTAGCTACCGACCAAGCCTGCTATGAATCCGATCGGGAGCAGCAACACCCGGATTATGCCCTGCGCTGGAGTCACACCTACGGCCCCGTCGACTTGGCCCTCTCCTGGTTCCAGGGTACCACGCGGGACCCGGTGCTGGTGCCCGGCACCAAGAACGGTGCACCTGTCCTGATACCCTTTTATCCTCTGTTGCGACAGGCGGGTTTGGAGTTTCAATATACGGGCGAGGCTTGGCTCTGGAAGCTGGAGGCGGTACACCGTGAAACCGGAGAAGAGGACTATCAGGCGGCGGTGGGCGGCTTCGAATATACCTTGGTCGGCATTCGGGACACTCCCCTGGACCTGGGTCTATTGGTCGAATACCATCGGGATTCGCGCGGTTTGGATGCGAGTTTGCCGTTGCAGAACGACCTCTTCATCGGTACCCGTCTGACTTTCAACGACGCCGAAAGCAGCGAGGTACTTGCCGGTGGGATCTTCGATCTCGATCACGACAGCAAATCATTTCGACTCGAGGCCAGCCGCCGCATCGGACAAGACTACAAGCTCTCGATCGAGGGGCAGCTCTTTTCGGCTATCGATCCACGGGATCCGCTGGCGGCCTTTGCCTCGGACGATTTTATCCGGGTCGAGTTGACGCGCTACTTTTGATCCTCGCGTATATGGGGACCTCGAATTCCGTCAGCGTTCAAGATGCCCTTACTCGGAGTTCGGTCCTCTTCTTGGACCCGCAAAGATGGCAGCATGGCAGCGTACGTTGGGGTGAAAGCGATCTCGTCTTTCCCGTAAGTGGCGATTTCGATCTCGGCTTGGAGCGTTACTACCACTCCTTCGACGACCAAAGCGGCAGCCTGGGTTGTGGCTGGAGTCTGACGCCTTACGGCTTACGCTTCGCCGGGACCAAGCGCTACTACATCTGCACCAAAACGGACGGCAGGAAGGTCACCCGCTTGGCTCCCTACCGGGTCTTCGTGCGTGAGGGCTAGGCGGAGCGGGCCTATGTTCTTCAGGCCCTGGATGCGGGCGATCGCCCCGTGCTGATGGCCGAGGCCAGCCCCCACCGCTTGATCTATCCCACCGAGCGGGACAACTATATCCTGTGGGCCCCCGACCGGGGGCAAGTAGGCTTCGACGGTTGAGGTCGCATGCAGTCGATCCGACCGTAGCGGCAATCGCCTGAGCTATCTTTGGTAGCAAGGCCCCGATGGCCGTTTGACCGCCATAGAACACCCCGCGGGACGTCGGCTCGAACTCTCTTACCAAGATGGCCGCTTGACCGAAGCCGTGGGGCCGGGAGATACCCGCGTCAGTTACACCTACGATGACCGGAACCATCTCCTCCGCATCGACCGGCCGGGCAACGACCACAGCGAATACGGCTATGATCAAGAAGGCCGCTTGACCGCCGTGACCGCCGTGACCGACGGACGCGGTGAGCGCATCTTCCAAGCCACCTACGATGACTACAGTCGAGCTCCCACGCGCGCCTATGGTGTCGATGCACAAGCGATCGATCGGTACGATCTCGCCAACCGCAAGAGCGAACGGACCAACGCCAAAGGCGTTCGATTCACTCGCTACTACGATGCCGACTTCCATCTGCTGACCGCTATCGACTCCCTGGATCGACAAACCGACCTCACTTGGCAAATACTCTTCGGTCCGGCTAGGATCATCGATCCCCGGGGCGCCACCCATAGCTATGCCTATGACGCACTGGGCAATCTCAGCTCTGAAACGGACGCCCTGGGACAGATACGGCGCTATTACTTCAATGAGGCGGGGCAACCGGTCTATGCCCAGGATACTCGAGGCCATGGGGCTTACCAGGAGTATGACGAACGCAATCGCCTGACAAAAAGTTACCGCTATGCCGCCGTACTCGACGGCACCGGTGAGATCGCCTATGACCCCAGCTATGTCACGGAATACCGGTAAGACGAACACTTGGCCGCTGTCCGAACAGGGATCGGCGAGGAGGCCCGCAGCCTCGACCTGGAGCAGGATGACCAGGGTCTACCCACGCGCATCGTCGGTCCCGATGGGCGGGAAATCTTCTTCGAGTACGATGCCCGCTCCCGGCTCGTACGCAAATACGATCTCGTGGGCGAGCTGGCAAGCTACAGCTACGAGACGACGCCGGTTGACTGCTGAGTGTGACCACACCCGCCGGGAGTGTCGGCTACCAATATGATAGCGCCGGCAATCTCGTCGCCGAGACCGACGCCCGTGGCTATGTTATCCAGCACATCTACAACGGCGATAACCGCCTGACCTCGGTGATCGATCCGGAAGGCGGTGTAATCGAATACACCGACGACATCCACGGCAAGCTCACCCAGGTCATTCTGCCCAACGGCCTCTCGCGGCGTATCGACTATGACGATCTTGACCGCCCCGTGCGGGAAGACGTCCGGCTCACGGTGCGGCAACGCCAAGACCGATCGCGCCTAGCCGCCCGGTAGGAGGGATATCGACATGAATCTCCCGACCTCACTGCGCGACCGCATCCTCATTGGCCTGTCGGCGCTGACCCTACTGGTCGTCGTTGCGGTAATACTCACGCAGGGGGAAAAGGCCAAGGCCCACAACCCCCGAACTAGGTCGATGCCGCCAACTCCCTCCGGACAATCGGAATCCGGCCTCCATTCCCGAGCCTTGCGTCCATGGATGAGCCCGATATTCATTTCCACGCCGAATCGGCCCTCGACAATCCGCTGCAAGATGATCCACGCTTGCGAGAACGACTCCGGGCCGTAGCCGCTGACCTCGAGACTCGGGACAGCAAAGTCATTGCCGCGGATGGTAAGGCGATCGAAGATCAGCCCTCATCCACGGTGGTCAATCCCCCACGCCCCGGCCAACCGGGTACAGGTATTGCCTCGGCCCGTTACCCATCTCCGACAAGCCTTCGATCTGGCCGATGCGCAACCCCTGGCCAAAGTCGAGCAGTAGCAACACAACGTCGACAACGTCAGAGGAGCCCAGGAAAGCGAGGGAGCGTAAGCGACGAGCGGAGTGCGACGCCCCCCGCGTAGCCGTAGGGCCGAACGTTTCGTCGGAGTGCAGCGCGTGGGCGCCGGCGGAGACGAAATGCAAGGCCATGCGACACGGCGTCAAGTCCTTGCGGGAGTCCTGGCGCTGTGCGGAGTGCGCACCGGGACGGACGCAGGACGAACGTGGGCCGCCGACGGCCATGGCCGTCGCCTGATTTTTTGCGAAACCCGAAATCGGACGGACCCCATTTCGGGTTTCGCGAAAAATGGCGACGCTCCGGCTCGATGCTCCGCGTGTGCTCTATGCCTGCGAAGGGCGAAAAGCCCAGGTCGTAGCCCAGTTTGCCGACGCACTCGAGGCTCATGGCCCTGTGCCGAGAACATCCGTGCGGTCTGTATGGACATGTCGACGAGCTACCGGGCTGGCGTGTGTGAGCATCTGCCCTGGGCCGCAATCACCTTCGATGAGTTTCTCGTCATTCAGCTCGTCAACAAGGCGGTTGACGAAATGCGTCGCCAAGAAGTCAAAAGGGCCCCGGAGCTGCGGTGCACCCGTTATATCTGGCTCAAGGACAAGCACGCTTGGAGTAACCGCCAGAAAACCCCGCTTGCGGAACTCAAGCGCCGAAACCTCAAAACACACTGTGGCTTCCGGGTCCAGGAGACATTACGCGAGATTTTCCACAGCGCTCAGAGCGCGGCGCAAGCCGAGCCGCTCCTCGACAGATGGTACAGTTGGGGGCGCCGTTGCCGCCTGGAGCCGATCAAAGCGGTGGCCAAGACGCTTAAGAAGCACCAGCCAGGCCTCCTCAATGCGTTCGATTCCAGGTTCACCAACGGCGGTGTCGAGGCGGTCAATTCGCTCATCCAGGCCGCCAAAGCTAAGGCCCGCGGCTACGGGACCACCAAGCACCTGATCACCATCGCCTACCTCGTAGCGGGCAAGCTGATCCCTCTGCCAACTTCTCCGTTCGTCGTCAAGTCGGGGCTTCCCCTCACGACTTGAGTCAGGTCGCTATGACCCGCTACCCACACCAAACGCAAGAGAGCCAGAAATAAAGACAGCGAGGTTTCCACGTTTTACCTTGCCGCTGGGTGGTTGAGAGAACATTCGTCTGGCTGAGTCGATGGCGTCGATTGGGTAAAGATTATGAACGGAAACCAACTTCGAGCGAAACACAGGTGTATTTCGCATCCAGTCGTTTGCTTCTCCGGCAAATCTGTAATCATCAGACACCCTATAAAATGGCTGTTTGTTGAGTTTTCATTATTAATAAATTTTTAGACAGCCTCTAAGATGTCCTCTTTTGGTTGCGGGAGGAATTAAGATGGAGGAGCGATAGCGATGAGCCGGAAGGAGGTCGATCGTCTTGAGGTGATCTAAGCGACAGCGAGCAAAGAACTGTACCAAAGTGATACGGCGCGGCAATTGGGGGTTGAGTGTGCGGCAAATCAAGCGGCTAGCGGCTGGTAGCTGGCTATCGGCGGGAGGGTGCCCGGGCGCTGGTTTTGGGACGCCGCGGCAAGCGTGCCAACAACGCCACTGCCGAGGAGGTCCGGGAGGCGATCATGAGTATCCTACGTACACAGTATGTGGACCTTGGACCCACCTTGGTCGGCGGCGAGAAGCTGGCGGAACGTCACCAGTACAGCGTCTCGGTCTCGAAGGGGACATTTCCGCTTTGGTTAAAAGGGGACATCCGTGCTTTGGGTTGACTAGGCCGGAGCACTACCACCGGCATCGCTTGTCCTGCGACTGCGCCGACGGCGCTGCTTCTTGGCACCGGCATCTTCGGCCTCCTTGCCCTCGGTCCGGTGTTGTTTTCCTTCGGCCGATTGCGAGCCCGATTTGTGTCGGCCCCCATGGCCACGACCATAGCTGCGGCGTTTGTCTTCGGGATACCGCCGACGTGGTGTGCGCACGCATTTGGCCGGATCGATCTCGCCCAGCCGCTCCGCGGTCAGGGGCTCGACCGCGATCTTGGCGCCGATGAAGGTCTCGATATCCGGCAGGCAAAAGGCATAGGTCTCGCATACGAAGCTGATGGCTTTCCCGGCCGCTCCGGCGCGAGCGGTACGACCGATGCGGTGGACATAGTCCTCCGCATCTTCCGGCAGGTCGTAGTTGATCACATGGGTCACGTTCGGGATATGCAGCCCACGGGCAGCCACATCCGTGGCTACCAGAATCGGTAGCTCTCCGGCCTGGAACCGATGCAATAGCTGCAAGCGCTTTTTTTGGGGTACGTCGCCGGAGAGCACCGCCGCCCGCAAGCCATGGCCCTCCAGATAACCCCAGATGGCCTTGGTCGCCCGCTTGGTGTTGGCGAAGACCATGACGCGGGAAGGCCCCATGCCGCGCAGCAAGCCGACCAATAGGGAGATCTTCTCGTCGTTGGCCACCATGAAGCAGTGTTGGGATACCCGATCGGCGGTCACTCGATCCGGCTGGATCCTGACCGGTTGCGGGTGGTTCATGTGCTCGTAGGCGAGTTCGGTGATCCGGTAGGAGAGGGTGGCCGAGAACAGCATCCCCAGCCGCTCGGTCGGCGGGGGCATGCGGCGCAGCAGATAGCGGATGTCGCGGATGAAGCCGAGATCGAACATCCGGTCCGCCTCGTCGATGACCGCTACTTCCACCGCCCGCAGGTCGAAGACCCGCTGTTTGTAATAGTCGATGAGTCGTCCCGGGGTACCGATCAGGATATCCACCCCGGCGTTCAAGGTATCGCGCTGCTCCTGATAGCCGATACCGCCGTATACCAGCCCCAGACGAAGCGCCGTGTGGCGGTTGAAAAGTACCGTATCCGCGTGGATCTGCACCGCCAGCTCCCGGGTCGGGGCTACGATCAGCACCCGTGGTTGGTTCACCTGGCGCTGCGGGCGTGGCTCATGCGTGACCAGCCGCTGTAGAGCGGTGACCAGAAATGCGGCGGTCTTGCCGGTTCCCGTCTGCGCCTGCCCGGCCACATCCCGCCCTGGGAGAGCCAACGGCAAGACTTTAGCCTGGATCGGCGTACAATGGGTGAATCCGGCGTCTTGCAGTCCTCGGAGAATCCGGGGGTCGAGGTCGAAGGTATCGAAGCGAATGTCGGTCAGGTGGGTCTGGGTCATGAATTATTAAGAATTGAAACCCCGGTGGGTTTATCCCTATCCGATGACGGCAGGGGTTGCATATTTTCGGATTCTTGGCTCAAATAGCATCTTAGTCGAAGGGCGCACGCCAACGCCAATTCCCCATCGCTTCCCCATCCTAGGGCGGAGGCAATTTCTGTCCAATGAAATACCATCTTGGTGGTCTTTTCGTCCGTCTTCTGTGTTGCGTCAACCGTTACATAGTCCACTATGCGCCGGTTGCCGCGCCTCGAATACGAACGAAAATTCGGCTCAAGCATGGTATGCCATGGAGGAGCACAGGAAAGCGAGGGAGCGTAAGCGACGAGCGGAGTGCGACGACCCCCGCGTAGCCGTAGGGTCGAGCGTTTCGTCGGAGTGCGGCACGTGAGCGCCGGCGGAGACGAAAGGCAAGGCCATGCGACACGGCGTCAAGTCCTTGCGGGAGTCCTGGCGCCGCGTGTAGTGCGCGCCGGTACGGACGCAGGACGAACGTGGGCCGCCGAAGGCCATGGCCGGCGCCTGATTTTTTTGCACCCGAAATCGGACGGCCCCCATTTCGGGTTTCGCAAAAAATGGCAACGCTCCGGTTTCCGGCAATCGCCTGAATGCCGCCGGCGGTCAGCCTGTACTCCTCAGATCCCCTTGAGTTTTTCAGAGTACCTTCGAGATCCAAACCTACACGGGAGAATGTTTTTGTGAGCGAACGCATCGTCCATGTAACAGATGACTCTTTCGAACAGGACGTGTTACGAGTCTCCGATCCGGTACTTGTTGATTATTGGGCCGAGTGGTGTGCCCCCTGCAAAATGATCGCAGCGGTGCTGGATGAAATTGCCGATGAGTACGATGGTAAAATCCGAGTTGCCAAGCTCAACATCGACGAGAATCCGGATACGCCGCCGCGCTACGGTATCCGCGGGATCCCGACGCTGATGCTGTTCAAGTCCGGGGAGGTTGAGGCGACCAAGGTTGGTGCCGTTTCCAAATCGCAGCTCACGGCCTTTATCGACAGCAATTTGTGACCCGAGCGGGGGGGCTGGTCCGGGTGACCGTGATCAAAGGGAGCAGGTAACCTCTTAAGGCATACTTCCCGAAGGTCCTTCCCGCAACTCAACTCATGGAGACCTTGAAAAATTGCGTCCCTGCAATTTTTCAAGCCGCACAGCGAACACGGTTTTCTCTGCGCTCCGGTTTTCAGGCGCCGACAGGCTTGAAAGCTGGCAACGCATCCCTGCCCGACACGGGTACTTTGAATTTTCCAAGGTGTCGTCGAGTTGTTCAAGGTGCCCTTATGGAGGCTTGGTCACAAGACCCGATTGCTCACCTTTGATTGTATCTTCGCGTCTTGCTCGCAGGCACACGAGTCGGCCGATCTCACCGGCTTACGGCGGTTCGGTTCGGGTGCACCTGCGATTCGGATGGGCCCCTGTACGCATGCCGTTTATGAAGGGGGACGTTGGAGCTTTTGCAAGTCGCGGGGTGAGAGCATTTCGTTTTGCCCCCGGTTTTCAGGCACCGACGTGCTTGAAGATTGGTGGGGCATATTTCTGTTCCGCACGGGCACCTTGGATTTTTCAAGGTGTTCTTCTACGGGCCGAGCACAGGACCGGTGAGTGCAACGGGCTCTCTTGCGTTTGGTGTGGGTAGCGCTATTTTTCCCATCGCGTAGGGTAGCCTGCTCTTAAGCCTACTCTGTGCCCTTCTTTCCGCCTGTAGGCTCGGACCTGTCGCTAGGCCAAACGTCGGAGGATTTCATCATGGACCCGTTGTCGTTGTTTACCGTTGCGCTCGGCCTTCCGGCTCCTTGGGAGGTCGTTGACGTGGCCTTCGATCCCAAATCGGGTCGGATCGATTTCCACCTCGCCTTCGCCCCGGGGACACGATTCTCTTGTCCGCATTGTGGGGCGGAACACCAGCCAGTCCACGACACGCTTGAACGCGACTGGCGTCACCTGAACTTCTTCCAGTTCCAAGCCTACATCCACGCCAAGGTGCCCCGTGTGCGCTGCGGGACCTGCGCCAAGACTACCCAGGTCGTGGCGCCCTGGGCGCGCCCCAACCGCGGCTTCAGCCTACGGATGGAGGCCTTACTGGTCACCCTCTGTCAGGCGATGGCGGTCTCTCAGGTCGCTCAATTGCTTGGCGTCAGCGACGGGCGCGTCTGGCGCACCCTCGATCATTACGTCGATCAGGCGCACGCTCAAGATGGCTTCTCGACCGTCACCTCGGTGGGTCTCGACGAGACCGCCTCGCGGCGTGGACACAATTACATGAGCTTGTTTCATGATCTCGATGCCCCGCGTGGGCTCTATGCCTGCGAAGGGCGAAAAGCCCAGGTCGTGGCCCAGTTTTCCGATACGCTCGAGGCTCATGGCGCCTGTGCCGAGAACATCTGCGTGGTCTGTATAGATATGTCGGCAAGTTACCAGGCTGGCGTGTGTGAGCATCGGCCCTGGGCGGCGATCACCTTCGATGAGTTTCACGCCATTCAGCTCGCCAACAAGGCGGTTGACGAAGTGCGTCGCCAAGAAGTCAAAAGGGCCTCGGAGCTGCGGCGTACACGCTACATCTGGCTCAAGGACAAGCACGCTTGGAGTAACCGCCAGAAAGCCCCGTTTGCGGAACTCAAGCGCCGAAACCTCAAGACGCACCGTGGCTTCCGGATCCAGGAGACGTTACGCGAGATCTTCCACAGCGCTCAGAGCGCGGCGCAAGCTGAGCCGCGCCTCGACAGATGGTACAGCTGGGTGCACCGTTGCCGCCTGGAGCCGATCAAAGCGGTAGCTAAGACGCTTAAGAAGCCCAGGCCAAGCCTCCTCAATGCGTTCGATTCCAGGCTTACCAACGGCCGTGTCGAGGCGGTCAATTCGCTCATCCAGGCCGCCAAAGCCAAGGCCCGCGGCTACGGGACCACCAGGCACCTGTTACCATCGTCTACCTTATGGCGGGTAAGTTGACCCAGCTGCTGACTTCTCCGTTCGTCGTCAAGTCGGGGCTTTCTATCACGACTTGAGCCATGTCGCTATGACCCGCTACCCACACCAAAACGCAAGAGAGCCGTGCAACGAGTAGCCGCCGAGGGTGGAACGTTGGCGGTAATTGCATATGTTTGCTGTGTTTTTATAGGAAACATTCCGCAGCTTTGCGAATCTTGAAGGGTCGCATTCTGTGATTTTTCAAGTCTTGATACGGGAATGTTTCGTTTCGCTCCCATTTTTGAAGCATGGCCACGCTCCAAAAATGGCTGGGGATCCTTGCCTGACCCGGCCACCTTGGCGAAATGGGCGGGCCCGACACCTCTCGTTTCTACACTATGGAGGAGCACAGGAAAGCGAGGGAGCGTAAGCGACGAGCGGAGTGCGACGACTCCCGACCCCCGCGAAGCCGTAGGGCCGGGCGTTTCGTCGGAGTGCGCGCCGGGACGGACGCAGGACGAACGTGGGCCGCCGAAGGCCATGGCCGTCGCCTGATTTTTTGCACCCGAAATCGGACGGACCCCATATCGGGTTTCGCAAAAAATGGCGACGCTCTGGATAGGCAACGGATAGAACAGCATTCCCCCTAACCAGCTGTTTGCTCCACACCGGGCAGACCGATCAAAGAGGTCTGAAAGCTCCTGCTATGGGATTTTTCAACCTGCGTAGTCGAACCTGCGCCGTCCGCTTTGGGGGCTTCGAAAAATCGCATTCCTGCATTTTTTGATCTCTCGAAACGAAAATGCGGTTTTCTCTTCGCGACTTGAAAAATTCCAAGGATGGAATTTTTCAAGGCCCCCCCGAGGTACCCTTAACTTGGCCCGTCAACCGCGAACAACCTTATGAACCTGACCGAACTGAAGAAAATGCCGGTGCCCGACCTCGTGGATCTGGCCCAAACAATCAATATCGAGGGTCTGGGAAGATCCCGCAAACAGGATCTCATCTTCGCGATTCTCAAGGCCCGGGCAAGAAAAGGCGAGGATATTCACGGGGGAGGCGTGCTCGAGATCATGCAGGATGGCTTCGGCTTCCTGCGTTCCGCCGATGCTTCGTACCTTGCCGGTCCGGACGACATCTATGTCTCGCCAAGCCAGATCCGCCGCTTCAGTCTCCGCACCGGCGATACCATTTCCGGGAAAATCCGGCCGCCTAAGGACGGCGAACGCTATTTCGCGTTGCTCAAGGTCAGCGACATCAACTTTGACCGACCGGAGAACGCCAAGCACAAGATACTGTTCGAGAACTTCACGCCCCTGTTCGCGAACCAACGGTTGCAGCTGGAGATCGGCAACGGCAGCACCGAGGATCTCACCGCCCGCACTATCGACCTGTGTGCACCCATCGGCAAGGGCCAACGCGGTCTCATCGTCTCTCCGCCCAAGGCCGGCAAAACCATGATGCTGCAGAATATCGCCCAGTCCATCGCCAACAACCAACCGGAGTGCCTTCTTATCGTGCTGCTCATCGACGAGCGTCCGGAAGAAGTCACCGAGATGGCGCGCTCGGTACGCGGCGCGGTTATATCCTCTACCTTCGACGAGCCGGCTACCCGCCATGTCCAGGTGGCCGAGATGGTCATCGAAAAGGCCAAGCGTCTGGTGGAGCACAAAAGGGATGTCGTTATACTGCTCGATTCCATCACCCGACTGGCCCGCGCCTACAATACGGTCGTGCCTTCCTCGGGCAAGGTCCTCACCGGTGGTGTGGACGCCAATGCCTTGCAGCGTCCCAAACGTTTCTTCGGTGCCGCTAGAAACGTGGAGGAAGGTGGTTCTCTGACCATCATCGCCACTACCCTGGTGGAGACTGGCTCACGCATGGACGATGTCATCTACGAAGAGTTCAAGGGCACCGGCAATATGGAGATCCATCTTGACCGGCGCATCGCCGAGAAGCGCATTTTCCCCGCGATCAACATCAATCGCTCCGGCACCCGCCGCGAGGAGCTACTGATGAAGCAGGATGATTTGCAGAAGATGTGGATCCTACGCAAAATCCTGCACCCCATGGACGAGCTTGCCGCCACGGAGTTCATCCATGACAAGCTCAAGGCGACCAAGACCAATGGGGAATTTTTCGACGCGATGCGTGGATAGCTGCGGCCAGGGCGAGCGTCTTCCACGATACTGGCGCTTGGGAGACCTCCGAGGATACCTTTTTCCGCTCTTGAAATGTGCGCTATCGGTTTCGTGCTTTCCCCACCCGTGGATGCCGGGAGACCGGGTCTGCTACGGGACCTGTCTACCCTACTCGATAATCCAAGAGGAGCCCGACCATGCGCCGACTGCTCGTTACCGTCACCGCTCTGCTCGTCCTGCTTGCTACCGCCTCTGCGGCTTTCGCGGACAATCCCATGGTACGGATCGAGACCAGCCGGGGGCCTATTACCGTCGAGCTTTATGCCGACCAAGCCCCGGCGACCGTAGCCAACTTCCTGACCTACCTGAACTCGGACTTCTATAATGGGACCATCTTCCATCGGGTCATCGCGGGGTTCATGATCCAGGGTGGCGGGTTCGATCGGGAAATGCAGCGCAAGGATACCCGGACACCGGTCGAGAGCGAGGCGGATAATGGATTGAAAAATCAGCGTGGTACCATCGCTATGGCCCGTACCCGTTACCCGCATTCGGCTACCGCCCAGTTCTTCATCAACCACGAGGACAATGCCTTTTTGGACCACAAGGCCAAGCACCAGATGGGTTGGGGCTATGCGGTTTTCGGTAAGGTAACCGCTGGCATGGATGTGGTGGACGCGATTGCCGCCACTCCCACCGGGGCCGGCGGACCCTTCCCTAAGGACGTGCCGCAAACTCCTATCATCATCGAGAAAGTCACCCGCATCGACGGCTAGCAGGAACCATTCCCATGATAAAACTGACGACCAACTACGGTTCTATCTTCATCGAGCTGAACCCGGAACAGGCCCCCGTGACTTGTAGCAACTTTGAGCGTTATGTCCGAGAAGGCCATTTCGATAACACTCTGTTCCACCGGGTAATCGATGGCTTCATGATCCAGGGCGGAGGAATGACCACCGACTTTACGGAAAAGGCCACCCACAAGCCGATTTCGAACGAGGCCGATAACGGGCTCACGAACTGTACGGGCACCCTTGCCATGGCCCGTACCATGGACCCCCATTCGGCTAGCGCCCAATTCTTCATCAATGTCTCCGACAACGGCTTTCTCGACTATCCGGGCCAGGATGGTTGGGGCTACTGTGTCTTTGGCCATGTGACCGAGGGTATGGATGTGGTGAACGAGATCCAAGGCGTCAAGACCGGCTCGCGGCATGGTCATCAGGACGTGCCGGTACGGGAGGTGGTTATCGAAAAAGCGGAGATCACCGCTTAGGGGCAGGGGTACCCATAAGCTTTATGGAGAGAAGGGGGCTGTTTTATCGAGACTTGAAAAATTGCAAGGAGCGATTTTTCAAGGTTCTCCGAAAGGCGTCTCAAGAGATCCGGAGTACTTTCGAGGTACCCGCGCGGAGCCAAGGATGCTCCACCAGATTTCAAGCACGTCAGCGAGTAAAAAAGCCCCCCTTAGAAAAGGGAATAAATCTGCCTTGCCTCCAGAGGAGGCAAGATCCGGCTATTCCCAGGATTTAGAGTTCGGTCAGTTAGAACTCCAGCCTACCGCACTCCATCAGGCGTTCCCGTTTCTTTTGGTACTGGACGTAAGTCCGAATCTTCTCGGCATCGAGCCCAACCGTATCGCGCAGTAACCCTTAACCCAAAAGTGATTGCCCCAATAGGGCTTACGTTTTAAATGCTGAAACCGATTGAAGACTTGAATCGCTGGTCGACCCTTCACCTTCCCGACATAATCCGATACGAAATCTTCGGCGGAATCATCACCAACAGGTGTACATGGTTGCTTTGTAGGTTTAACTCCACCACCTCACACTTTAGCTGCTCCGAAACCGTTCGGATACAGTGGTTCACTTCCTCCGCCACCGGACCACTCAAGATCCGAAAGCGATATTTGGGCGTCCAAACAAGAGGGTACTGACAAGATAGCGATGTGATCGCTTACGAAAACGACTCATTGGTGTACTCCTCATTCGAGACTGTGGGGACAGTCTCACACTTAGGAGTTGCTATCGGCAAAGCCTCAGCACTCTGACCACGCCCATAGGACGTGGATTCCTACACTGCATTGAAAAAGGGACGAGGCGAAAGTTGCGTTAAGGCCTACTGAGCAACGGACCTGTTTGGTGGCTACGAGTAGATTCGAACTACTGACATCGGCATTATGAGTGCCGCGCTCTGACCAACTGAGCTACGTAGCCGGGGTGAGAGCGGAATACTAGCGACCGGGGAAGCCCAGAGTCAAGAACACTTGAGTAATTCGGGGTACCCTTGCGGGGCCGGGATGTCCGTCAGCTTTCAGGCATGTCGATGCTTGAAAGCCGGAAACGGAGCCGAGCGTTTTCGTTTCGAGACTCGAAGTATTCCAGGAATGGAACTTTTCAAGGTCCCATCGAGTCAGACGTTGAACCGAAAATGGATCACGTCCCCGTCTTGGACGATGTAGTCTTTACCCTCCGAGCGCAGCTTGCCTGCCTCGCGGGCCCCTTGATCGCCCTGGTAGGCGACGAAGTCTTCGTAGGAAATCACTTCGGCACGGATAAAGCCACGCTCGAAATCGGTATGGATCACCCCGGCGGCCTGTGGTGCACTGGTATTTTGAGGTATGGTCCAGGCCCGTGCCTCCTTGGGTCCGGCGGTAAAGAAGGTCTCTAGGCCCAACAATCGGTAGCCTGCCTGCACCACCCGGTTCAGACCCGGCTCGGCGAGTCCCATGTCGGCGAGGAAGCTCGCACGCTCATCGGCTTCGAGCACCACCAGCTCGGCCTCGATGGTGGCGCACAGAGGTACCAGCTCGGCACCTTCCTCCCGGGCTACCGTGCGTACCCTGTCCAGCAGAGGATTGTCTACGAAGTCGCCTTCGTCCAGGTTGGCGATGTAGAGGACAGGTTTGGCGGTGAGCAGGAATAGATCGCCGAGCTCCCTGCGTTCGTCGCTGCTCTGTTCCAGGGTACACGCAGGTCGGCCGGTATCCAAGTGATCGCGCAGTCGCTCCAGCAGGGTTTGGCGGAACAGGACTTTTTTGTCTCCGATTTTGACTTGGCGGGCTGCCCGGTCCAGGGCCTTTTCTACTGATGCCAGGTCCGCCAGGGCCAGCTCGGTATTGATGGTCTCGATATCGCCGGCCGGATCTACTTGGCCGGCGATATGCACTAGGCTATCGTCTTCGAAACAGCGCACCACATGGGCGATGGCGTCCGTCTCCCGAATATTGGCCAGAAACCTGTTACCCAATCCCTCACCCCGAGAGGCACCCGCCACGAGGCCGGCAATATCCAGGAATTGCATGCTGGTGGGAATGACCTTGGCGGGTTTGGCGATGCGGTCGATGACAGCAAGCCGCGCATCGGGTACGGGTACGACCCCCACGTTGGGCTCGATGGTGCAGAAAGGATAGTTCTCCGCCGCGATGGCGGCTTGGGTCAAGGCGTTGAAGAGGGTGGATTTGCCGACGTTCGGCAGGCCGACGATACTGCACTTGAAGCCCATCTTATACCTCACCTTCCATACGATTATAGGCGTCCTCGAAACGGACGATGTCGTCTTCGCCGAGATAGCTCCCGGACCGAACCTCGATGATTTCCAGGGGGATGGCCCCCGGATTTTCCAATCGATGGGTGGTGCCGACCGGGATATAGGTGGATTCGTTTTCGGTGAGCAGGAAAACTTGGTCGCCGTTGGTGACCCGCGCCGTGCCCGAGACTACGATCCAATGCTCGGCCCGGTGGTGGTGCATCTGTAGGGATTGGGATTCACCCGGAGTGACTGTGAGGTGCTTGACCTGATAGCGGTCACCGAAGCCGATGGAATCGAAGCTACCCCAGGGCTGATGCATGCGCTGGTGGTGTTGATACTCGCTGCGTTGCTCACGCTGTAGGAACTGGGTCACGGCCTTGACGTTTTGAGCCGCGTCTTTGGCGGTCACCAGGACCGCATCCGGCGTCTCCACCAGGATCAGGTTATGCACGCCTACGGCCGCTACCATGCGGTGCTGGGCCATGAGGAGGTTGTCGTGCGCGTCGTGGACGAAGATATCGCCGTCGAGCACGTTGCCGGCGGCATCCTGTGTGCTCATCTCCCACAGGGCGGACCAAGCCCCCACGTCCGACCAGCCCACATCCAGCGGTAACACGAGGGCGGAGGGGGGCTCTGCCGCCGCATCTCCGGTCAGATGCTCCATGACCGCATAATCGATGGAATCGCCGGGACAGGTATGGAAGGTCTTGGCATCCAGACGCCGAAAATCCCCATCCGATGTGCCTTCAAGATACGATTGCTCACTAGCGGCGTCGATATCGGGCCGGAAACGCGCCACTAGCTGCCGCCACAACGAGGCCTTCATCACGAAGAGACCGCTGTTCCAGAGATAACCACCGCTCCGTAGGTAATCGGCAGCGGTCACCGCATCCGGTTTTTCGATGAAGGCGTCCAGAACATGGGCATCACCCGAGATCCCCGGGGCCGAAAAGCGATCGCCGCGACGGATGTAGCCGTAGCCCGTCTCCGGTTTGTCGGGAACTATCCCGAAAGTGATGATCGCCCCCTGCCGGGCCAAGACATAGCCGTCCGTGACCGCTTGCCGAAAACCCTGCTCGTCACGGATAACGTGGTCGGCCGGCATTACCAACAACACCGGATCCTGGCCGTCACTGCTTGCCGCTATGGCTGCTAGGTTGAGAGCGGGTGCCGTGTTACGCCCTTCGGGCTCCAGGATGATGGCGGTCGGCTGGCGACCCAGAAGGCGCAGCTGCTCAGCCACGAGAAAACGGTGGGCCTCATTGCAGACGACGATGGGATCGAGCAAACCGATGGCTTGGCGGGGGTGTTCCGTCTCGATCCCATCGAGCCGCCTGACGGTTTCCTGGAGCATGGTGTATTCGCTGGTCAGGGGGAGAAACTGCTTGGGATAGGCCTCCCGGGACAGGGGCCAAAGACGGGTCCCGGAGCCACCGGAAAGAATCACGGGTTGCAATGACATGGTCGAAATCCTCGTATTCGAAAACCGGTCGCTACCAGCACGTAAGTCGGATCACCAATTGTAAAGAGGATCCGATGGGGATCTTGAACGATTCCATCCTTGGAATTATCAAGTCTCTGAGGGGCTTAGCGGAGTCAAGTGTGTGCCAAGACCAGCTCCAGGGAAGAGGGGCTTTCGGTCGCAGGTATGGAACCATGACCACGTAATGGCGGATGAAGCGCGGGCAAGTAGGGGCAATCGGCTGTTCGCCCCTCCAGGGAGGAACAGCTTTCGGTCGCAAGTATGGAACCATGATCACGTGATGGCGGATGAAGTGCGGGTAAGTAAGGACGATCGGCCGGTCGCCCCTACTTAGGCGATTTCTGTCCAATGAAATACCATCTTGCTGGTCTTTTCGTCCGTCTTCCGGGTTGCGGCAACCGTTATAGAGTCCACTAAATGCCGGTTGCCGCGCCTTGAATCCGAACGAATATCCTGCGCAATCTGGTGCATCTTTTTCCGGCAATCGCCTTATCGCAACCGACGGAGCCTATGGGTGGAGTCGAATGTGCGCCAAAACCAGTTGTCGAGGTGGTGGGCCTAGTGGCTGGTCACAACGCAGGAGTCCGGGCACCAAGCATCGGGTATCCGCTCTACCGCCGTTCCCGGTGGGTTCCTGAAGCCCGATCGTCCGGAGATGGATGATACACCGGACCATCCCATCGACGCCCAGACCGGTATCGGGAATCTTCAGTCTCTATGGGACAGTCTCGGATCGTGACGGTGACCCGGGAGAAGTTTACTCATGACGTAACTATTCAGGAACCTCTATTCATACGAAAAAAACAGATAGTTACGGTTCATCAGGTGGGGTGACAGCTAGAAGATACGGAATTTTTACGGGCTTCCATGTGATGAAAATACTGTGGTGTTGTATCTCTGTGGTTTCCGGGTATACATGGTGTGTAGGGTATCTCTCCATCGAATCCTGGGAACAACAGAGTAATAACATTACCGAATTTTCCAAGGCCCCTCTATTTTTAGGTAACATTGAAAGCCCAGGGTCGCCTCCATCTCGAGCTCAATGCCAACCACAATGAACGCTTACGAGTGGAAGGGAAGGGAGGATCGGTGGATGGGATCGTTTCTGCAGGAGATATTCTTGCGTTTCGAAGAAGCCTTCAAGTCTCGGGGCAACACCGAAGCCACCGAGCCATCCTGCAACGGTACCCCCGCTCAGGCGATCGAGTATGTCGTGGATGCAATCTACAGCCGGCTGCGTTTTCTGTCCGGTTACTCCCGGCGCCTGAGCAAGCCGATCGCAACCACCTTCAGCCATATCGATGCGTTGGTCGAAGCGGTTCCCGAAGCGATTCCCTGTAGCCGGGCGACATTCTCCGAGGATCTGCGGGTCAATGCCTTCTTTGCCAGTCCGGACCACCTGCAACAGGTCTTCAGCCGCAGTGCGGAAGTCCATGAGTTGTTCAATGCCGAGCCCGATGCCGATAAGTGCTGGGCCCTCTTGTGCATGCATCGAGAAGAACACCGACAGCTGGGAATGTCGTTGGTCGGCAACGCGGTGCAAAAAGAGGTTATGCAGACGCGGGTGAGCTTCATCGATCACCAAGTCCTGTCTCCCGCCGCCAGCGAGGTAGCGGCTAGGAGTTCGATCAAATGTTGCATCTTCAATGGGTTGCTGGCGCACATCCGGAAGCGGATAAGAGGCGAGAAAATCAGGATCCTCGAGCTGGAAAATCGCCGCGATTTTCTCACCGCCCGTCTGCACCGGGGTAATCCTGAAAACGGCAACGAATCCCGTGCCGAGCTGCAGCGGGAGCTGGACGAGATCGGGAAGACGCTTGCGCAGGCGGTCCCCCGGTCGGTATCTCTGGCCTCCCATCTCGATCTGGTAACCGATGTTTTGGAAAATCCGGATCAATACATCAGTGGCTCCCTGAGCTCCATCCATCTGAGCCGCATGGGGATCGAGCTGAATGGCAATCAAGCCGGCGACGATAATGAGATTTCGCTATTCGAGATCCGGATTGCCTCTCAGGGTACCAGAATCGGGGCTTTGGTGCGTTTCCCGCGCGCCGAGCTCTTGCCGCGGCAGGACCTTGTTCGCGCAGCCGGTCTGTTTCTTACCTTTTGAGGGCACCTTGAAATTTCAAGGTGTCCGTGCCGGACTGGAATGCCCCGCCGGTTTTCAGGCGATTACCGGAAAATGGTGTACCGGATTGGGCCGGATTTTGGTTCATATTCTAAGGTGGGGTAACCGGCGCCTAGTGGACTCTTGTAACGGTTGACGTAACACGGAAGATGGACGAAAAGACCACCAAGATGGTATTTCATTGGACAGAAATTGCCTCAAGCACGTCGGTGCTTGAAAACCGGGAGCAAAACGAGCTGTTTTCGCTCCGCGACTTGAAAAATTCCAGGGATGGAACTTTTCAAGGTTCCTTTGCGCCCTGACCTTCGATCCGGATAGAGGCTCCGAACCGTGATACCAGAAGAGGTTTTCCTTCACATCGCTTTTCTCTTCGGCCTGTTTGGGGTCTTGGCTATCGCCATCGGTATCGTGGTGGCGGTTCTGATCGGGGAGGGAGAGGTCCGGATGATCGACACATCGGTGTTGTTCAAGGATACGAAAATCCCGCTCGGAGGGGAAAGGAAGTCATGAGGTAACTATTCAGGACCTCTTGCCAAGCAGTCGGCTACGCGCGTACCCATGGAACCATGCCTGAACCGCACGCCCTAACCCATTCTCCAGAAAGCCCTGACGACGATCTGAAGCGGCTGCGTGAACGGGTTGCAGAGCAGGCTGCGATCATTGAGGGGCAAACGGCGATCATTGAGCAGATGCATGAGCGCATTCAGGAACTTGAAGCACGTCTGGCTAAGGATAGCCATAACTCCAGCCGGCCACCATCCTCAGACTCTCCGTTCAAGAAGCCACTACCACGTTCGTGGCGCCAACCCACCGGGCGCAAGCCCGGTGGACAATTGGGACGGCGCGGCATCACCCGCTCCCTAGTCGATGACCCCGATCAGCGCGTGATTATCCCGCTGCCGGGGACCTGTGCGGGCGGCACCGAGATTGCTACTACAGTGCTCGCAGAGCGACGCCCGGTGGTCGAGGCGGTGATCCAACGTGAGGTCATTGAGTACCGCATTGTCAGCGGGACTTGTGCCTGCGGGCGCGCGCAACGCAGCACGTTTCCCGCGGGGATCGAGGCCCCGGTGCAATACGGACCGAGCGGGTCGGCCTTTGCGGTGTACATGACTCAATATCAGCTGCTGCCCTACCAGCGCACCGCCGGGGTGCTCAAGAGCGGGCCGGTCTGGCGATCTCACCGGGTCCCCTCCAGCGTGCCGTACGGGTGGGCCGCCGCCCGCCTGGAGGCGCCAGTCACCGCGATTCGCGACGCACTCGTCGCGGCGCCAGTGGCCCATGCCGATAAAACCAGCCGGCGCGTGAACGGCACTTTGCACTGGCTGCCTATGTTCAGCACCAACCGGCTTACGGCCTACTTCCCTCATCCCAAACGCGGGGCCGAGGCCCAGGATGCGTTCGGCCTGTTGTCCCAATTCGTGGGCGTACTGGTGCATGACCACGGGTCAGCCTGCCAGCGCTACTAATGTCTGCATGCCTTCTGCAATGCCCATCATTTGCGCGAGCGGATCGCCATCGCTGAGAGATCCCCGAGCCAGCCGTGGACAACCGATATGATCACGCTGTTATGCCAAGCCAATGCCGTGGTCGGCGAGGCCCAGGCCCAGGCCCTTGAGACGCTGCCCGCCAGTAACGTCGAGCACTTGCGAATCCGCTACGACACCATCCTCAGCGAAGCCGAAGCCGAAGCCGAAGCCGAAGCCGAAGCCGAAGCCGGCAATCCTCCCCGTCCCCGCCGTCCCGGCACCCGCGGGCGGATCAAACAATCCCCGGCCTACAACCTCATTCGGCGGCTCCGCGAGCGCCGCAACGAGGTCCTGCGCTTCCTCACCGACCTGCGCGTTCCCTTCGACAATAACCAGGTCGAACGCGACCTGCGCCTGCCCAAGCTCAAGCAGAAAGCCTCTGGCTGCTTCCGCTCCGATACCGGCGCCGAGGACTTTGCCATCATCTGTTCCTGCCTCTCAACTCTCCGCAAACAATCCGACGATATTTTCAACTCGCTCGTCCTGACCTTCCAGGACTGCCCCCCAATGCCTCAATTGGAGTAGCTGAATAGTTACGAAAAGTTCCGGAAGCAAAACTTCAAGGCCTCCGAAAGCATTCAAAGGAGAGCTACCAACCAACGGTGTCCTGTCGCATGACCGATCACACAATCCCCTATCGACCCGTTCCTGGTGTGCTCTTATCCGCGGCGGCGGCGGGTATCCGCTATCAGGGTCGCGACGACCTAGTACTCATGGCACTGCCTGCGGGCACGCGCTGTGCAGCGGTCTTCACCCGCAACGCCTTCTGCGCCGCCCCCGTCCTAGTGGCAAAACGCCACCTAGCGACCAGGGTGCCGCGCTATCTGCTCATCAACTCGGGTAACGCCAATGCGGGCACCGGAGAACAGGGACTCGCGGACGCCGAGGCCAGTTGCGCCGCGCTCGCCGCTTTGACCGGTTGCTACCCTGAAGAGGTACTCCCCTTCTCCACCGGCGTCATCGGCGAGCCGCTGCCCCTATCGAAGCTGACGGCGGCGCTACCCACGGCGCTGGACCGAATGCGCGAGACCACTTGGCCCGAGGCCGTGCAGGCCATCATGACCACCGACACGGTACCCAAGCTGGCTAGTCGTCGCCTCACTGCGGCCGGGCGTACCGCGGTCATTACGGGTATGGCCAAGGGCGCCGGTATGATCTGCCCGGACATGGCCACCCTCCTTGTCTTCCTCGCCACCGACTTGGCGGTGGACCAGGCACTTTTGCAGCATAGCCTGAGCACGGCGATGGAGACCTCTTTCAACGCCATCACCGTGGACGGAGATACCTCCACCAACGACGCCTGCGTACTCGCGGCCGCCGGCACCCTAAGCAACCAACCGCTACAAGATCCAGAGTCGCCGGACTCCCTGGCCTTTCGCTCCGCGCTCGAGGCCGTTTGTCGGGAGCTGGCCACCGCCATCATGCGGGATGCCGAAGGCGCGACCAAGCTGGTCAAGATCCGGGTAGAAGAGACCCGGGACGGCGCCGAGGCGCGACGGGTGGCCGACACCATCGCCCACTCCCCACTGGTCAAGACCGCCCTATTCGCCGGCGATCCTAACTGGGGGCGGATCCTGGCCGCCGTCGGGCGCGCGGACCTGGATCGGCTCGATATCCAAGCTGTGCGTATCTGGCTCGACGATCTGCGCATCGTAAGCCACGGCGGGCGCGACCCGGACTACACCGAATCCGCAGGACAGGCGGTCTTGAAACAGGAAGAAATCACGATTCGGGTTGCCCTCGGCCGCGGCCAAGCTATAACCGAGCTACTCACCTGTGACCTTTCCTATGAATACGTACGCATCAACGCCGAGTATCGGACTTGAGTTTCGGGCCACCGAACACCGACAACCATGTTCGACAGACGAGCACATTGGCAAGCTGTCTACCAAAAAAATCCACCCTGGATGTGAGTTGGTATCAAAAGGAACCGCGACTATCTTTGGAGCTTATTCATCGATGTGGGCTGCGCAGTGACGCGGCAATCATCGATGTCGGAGGTGGTGCGTCGCTACTGGTGGATTACCTTTGTAAAGAAGGCGCCACGAATGTATCGGTGTTGGACATCTCCGGAAATGCACTGGCGAGTGCCCGAAAAATGCTGGGTGATACGGCAAAAGGTATCGAGTGGCTTGAAGCCGACATAACGGAATTCAGTCCGCCGCATCCATCCTCTCTTTGGCATGATCGGGCCGCATTTCATTTTTTAACCGACCGCTCCGATAGAATGAAGTACGTAAAGGCATTGAAACAGGCACTGAGACCGAGTGGTCATCTGGCCATCGCAAGCTTTGCAATCGGTGGTCCCGAGAAATGCAGTGACCTGGACATAGTGCAATATGACGCACCGAAACTCATGGCCGAGCTAGGTGGTGTTTTCGAGTTGGTCGAAGAGACAAGCCAAGTGCATATCACGCCGGCCGAAAAAGAACAAAAGTTCAGGTATTTTCGTTTTATCTTCCGCACCCCCGCTGAGACGGTCGCTTGATCGATCCCTGTGAGGTAACAGCTTGAATGGGTGCATCTACGTCGTCGCCGCGGCCCTGGAAGATCCGCGAGGGTGCTTTCTTGTCACCAAGCGCCCGAGCCGAGCCCACCAGGGCGGACGTTGGGAGTTCCCCGGCGGTAAGCTGGAGCCCGGAGAGACCCCGGTAGCGGCCCTAGCCCGCGAGCTGAACGAAGAACTCGGGATTCGGGTCTTGGCATCTCGCCCCCTGATTCGGGTTCGCCACGACTACGGTGACCGCCGTATCCTGCTCGACGTCCGGCTCGTAATCCGCTACGCAGGAGAACCCCAGGGCCGCGAAGGTCAGCTGCTAGCGTGGATCCATCCCCAGGCCATGGATCCGGCGGTATTCCTGGCAGCGGATGGACCCATCATCTCGGCGCTGCGGCTACCCGAGTGTTACCTGATTACCGGCGCGGACCCCCAGGCCCCCGACCGTTTCCTGGACCGTCTGGACCGCGCGCTGGCCCGGGGTATCCGCCTAGTGCAGCTACGTGCCCATAGCTTGGGCGATGAGGACTATGCTGGTCTGGTCCTGGGGGCGTTCCGGCTCTGCGCGCGTTACGGCGCACGCCTGCTGCTCAACCGGGACTTGGCCTCGATCCGGGAGCTCCCCTGTCATGGGCTACATCTGACGGCACGGCGCTTGACTCGACTCACCCACCGGCCGGGGGAGAGCCGGTATCCGGTCGGGGCCTCCTGCCACGATGCCCGCGAGCTATCCCACGCCGAGCGCTTGGGCCTGGACTATGCCCTGCTCTCTCCGGTCCGAGCAACTCTCAGCCACCCGGACGCGCGACCCCTGGGTTGGCTAGGCTTCGCCGAGCTTGCTGAAGACGCCAAGCTGCCCGTCTATGCCCTGGGTGGCCTGGGCCCCGACGACCTGGAGCAGGCCTTCACCCACGGGGCCCAAGGTATAGCGGCGATCCGCGGACTCTGGCCGGATCATGAGTGATGCATCCCGGGACTATTACAAAGCTTCAATGGATATGGGGGTGGCTCTTCTGAAACGACGCGCAGAAACCTGGAAACAAAGGCTCAGCCGACCGTAGGGTGAGCCGTACCCACCATTGGATTTACTCGATATTTTCTTTTTTGGCGCAAATGAACGCGAATGAGCCGAAAAATATTCGGCTGCGGACTATCCACTCCTTTTGCCGCTCGAAAGGAATTTGTTGCTTGGCCAGCTCGACGCACAAAGCCTTCTCGCACACGAACTCCAAAGACCCAGGACCCAAGACTTTGCCGATTTCAAATGTACACTCGGGAACACGCCGAGAAGTGAGGTCATCCTTGTCGACTTTTCTTGAATAGATTTGCGTTCATTGGCGTTTATTTGCGGCCGAATTTTCTCCCTGCAGTGCTTAGAGGCCGTCTAGAAAATAACACATTGATTTTAAGTACATAAAATATATACATTTTGTGGTTTTATGCGATGTAATCCCGGAGTTTTCCAGGACTGAAGAAACGATTCAATCGGCTGTCAGGTCCTCGAGTGACCTCACCGACGAAGAAAGGGGAATCTTTGAGCCCATCATCAACGAATTGGAATCCTATACCATCGGACGCCCACGAAAAAGTGATCTTCGCGAACCCCTAAATGCCATTTTTTACTTGAATAAAACAGGTTGTCCCTGGTGGTATCTGCCAAAAGACTGCCCTCCCTACAAGCTCGTTAATCACTATTGTAATAAGTGGACAGATAATCGTTTACCAGAGAAAGTTAATACGGTGCTTCGTCAGCGGTTACGCTAAAAAAAAGACCGAAAGCCAGATCCAACGATCCCAAATCAGGCCGGATCGATTTCTACCGCGCCTTCGCCCCGGGGACACGATTCTCTTGTCCGCATTGTGGGGCGGAAAACCAGCCGGTCCACGACACGCTTAAGCGCGACTGGCGTCACCTGAACTTCTTTCCATTCCAGGCCTACATCCACGCTAAGGTGCCCCGTGTGCGCTGCGGGACCTGCGCCAAGACTACCCCCAGGTCGTGGCGCCCTGGGCGCGCCCCAACAGCGACTTCAGCCTACGGATGGAGGCCTTACTGGTCACCCTCTGTCAGGCGATGGCGGTCTCTCAGGTCGCTCAATTGCCTGGCGTCAGCGACCGGGCGCGTCTGGCGCACCCTGATCATTACGTCGATCAGGCGCACGTTCAAGAGGACTTCTCGACCGTCACCTCGGTTGGTCTCGATGAGACCGCCTCGCGGCGTGGACACAACTCCATGAGCTTGTTTCACGATCCCGATGCCCCGCGTGGGCTCTATGCCTGCGAAGGGCGAAAAGCCCAGGTCGTGGCCTAATTTGCCGATGCGCTCGAAGCTCATGGCGCCTGTGCCGAGAACATCGGCGCGGTCTGTATGGATATGTCGGCAAGCTACCAGGCTGGCGTGTACGAGCATCGGCCCTGGGTGGCGATCACCTTCGATGAGTTTCACGCCATTCAGCTCGTCAACAAGGCGGTTGACGAAGTGCGCCGCCAAGAAGTAATAAGGGCCCCGGAGCTGCGGCGTACATGCTACATCTGGCTCAAGGAGAAGCACGCTTGGAGTAACCGGCAAATAGCCCAATTCGCGGACCTCAAGCGCCGAAACCTCAAGACACACCGTGGCTTCCGGATCCAGGAGACGTTACGCGAGATCTTCCACAGCGCTCAGAGCGCGGTGCAGGCCGAGTCGCTCCTCGACAAGTGGTATAGCTGGGCGCGCCATTGCCGCCTGGAGCCGATCAAAGCGGTGGCCAAGACACTTAAGAAGCACTGGCCAGGCCTCCTCAATGCGTTCGATTCCAGGCTCACCAACGGCCGTGTCGAGGCGGTCAATTCACTCATCCAGGCCGCCAAGGCCCGCGGCTACGGGGCTACCAGGCACCTGATTCCCATCCTTCTACCTTGTGGCGAGTAAGTTGACCCCTCTGCCAACTTCTCCGTTCGTCGTCCAGTCGGGGCTTCCCGCTTCCCACCACGACTTGAGTCAGGTCGCTATGACCCGCTGCCCACATCAAACGCAAGAGAGCCAAAAAATCTGGGGCGATCGTGCCGATTCCGGTGCGGACCTGTCTAACTGGGTCTTGACCCAATTCGAGTGTCAGCTCGAAGTTATTTAGGAAGAAAAAAGGACAGCGAGGTTTCCACGTTTTACCTCGCCGCTGGGTGGTCGAGAGAACATTCGCCTGGCTGAGTCGATGGCGTCGCTTGAGTAAAGATTATGAACGGAAACCAACTTCGAGCGAAACACAGGTGTATTTCGCATCCAGGCGTTTGCTTCTCCGGCAAATCTGTAATTATCAGACACCCTATAAAATGGCTGTTCGTTGAGTTTTCATTATTAATAAATTTTTAGACAGACTCTTACTCGATATTTTCCGGTGGACGCAGTGCATCCGATGAATCCTCCGTCGGTGCGGTCAATATGGCCACGGGGCTTTTTGAATCCACGAAGCGGCATGGATCGTTAGGTCTCAGCGCGAGTTGGCCTGATATAGACGGTGCGCAAGCTCCACAAGGTGTCCGAAAAACCGGCCTCGATTCTCAGATTTTTGATGCCCGGTGTCGTTTCAAAAGAGCCGCACCTAATGAATATTGCAAATTCATAGCTTTTGCGTAACTGGTGCCAGACAGAAAACCCATCATTAGATCGGAATTTGACCGAGAAGCTCACCAGAGCGGTGGCCTATTTCATCGAATTCTTATGGCTGTCGTCGTAGCTGGGTATCGAATGAGAACAAATCGCCTTGGCCACGGATTTCAGGCGGACCACTCCCGTGGATCGACTCGGCGGTAGTGGGAAAGCCGAGCTCAGGCGGCTCTTTTGTAGGGACCTCATTTTCGCGGCTCGCGTTCGCGCGCCGGCTCGTAAAGTATTACGCCGAGACGTTGAATGTTGCGTACCACGACGGCCAGGGCGACATAACACTTGAATCCGTGGAGGGAGGCCATGATCCGGGCACCGGTCAAGGCTAGGCACTTCTAACGCATGGATGGCCGATTCCACCGCCGAATGACGACGCGGCAGACGGATAAACTCGGGATCGCCTTCGTGGGTTTGATCGGCCGCGGAGCGTTTGCCCTTTTTGGCCGGACGACTTGGTACCACGGGGAATCCGGGGTAGGTTGCAACCGCCCTGGGTAGCCTGAGCAATATATATCGAATCCGCGACGATTGGGATCAGGCGAGATCCTGTATAGGCAAGGGCAGGGTATCGACCAGGAGCTGGGGCACCAAGGTGGCCTAGCCGATAGCTACGTCAACCTATTTCAAGGTACCCCAACGTTATCACGGTACAAGCGAGAAGGCCTCTGCCGCCGCGTCCAGGGTGGCGGTGATGTCTCTATCGCTATGGACTGCGGAGAGGAAGTCGGTCTCGAAGGCGGAGGGGGCTAGGTAGATGCTCCGATCCAGCATGGAGTGGAAGAAGGCGCGGAATTGTTCCTGGTTGCAGGCGGTGGCGCCGGCGAAGTCGGTTACCGGCCCGGCATCGGTGAAGAAGAGGCTGAACATGGACCCAACCCGGTTGGCGGTCAGCGGTACCCCGGCGGTGGCGGCGGCCTTCGTAAGCCCGGTGACCAAGCGCTCGGCATCGGTCTCCAGTGCTCGGTAGAAGCCCGGCTCGGAGACTATCTCCAAGGTTGCGAGACCGGCGGCCATGGCTACCGGATTGCCAGAGAGGGTGCCGGCCTGATAGACGGGGCCCAGGGGGGCGATTCGCTCCATGATGTCCCGTCGACCACCGAAGGCTCCCACCGGCAGGCCACCGCCGATGATCTTGCCCAGAGTGGTGAGGTCCGGTGTTACTCTGTATCGGGTCTGGGCCCCACCCAGAGCAACCCGGAATCCGGTCATGACTTCGTCGAAAATGAGTAGCCCACCGTATTGGTCGCACAGGGCACGCAGTCCTTGTAAAAACCCCGGTACGGGGGGGATGCAGCCCATGTTGCCGGCCACGGGCTCGACGATGATGGCGGCGATCCGATCTCCGATGCGGGCAAAGGTATCCCGGACTTGGTCCAGGTCGTTGTAGCTCAAGGTTACCGTCAGCTCGGCCAGGGCCGCTGGCACACCAGGGGAGCTGGGCTGCCCCAAGGTTAGGGCGCCGGAGCCCACCGCGACCAGCAGGGAATCGGAGTGGCCGTGGTAGCAGCCCTCGAACTTGACCAGCATGTCCCGACCCGTATAGCCCCGGGCTAGCCGGATGGCGCTCATGGTGGCCTCGGTACCGGAATTAACCATGCGCACTAGGTCCAGGGAGGGCACCAGCTGGCAGAGCTGGTCCGCCATTCGGATCTCCAGTTCCGTGGGGGCGCCGAAGGAAAAGCCCAGACCCGCCTGCTTGGTGACCGCGGCAACGACCGAGTAAGAATCGTGGCCCAGGATCAGTGGGCCCCAGGAGCCCACATAGTCCAGGTAGCGTTTGCCGTCCACATCGAACAGATAGGGACCTGCAGCGCGTTCGAAGAAGATGGGGATCCCCCCGACGCCGTGGAAGGCCCGGACCGGCGAGTTGACGCCGCCGGGAATACGGTATTGGGCGGTCGCGAATAGCTCAAGGGATCGAGTCATGGTTATAGGCTCGGTGGTGAGAGGGTGCTTCGGAAGGTTCGGGAAAAAGCGCCGCGAAAGTGGCGGCGGCGGCGCGAATGTCGGAGTGGCCGAAGACGGCCTCGACGACGGCCACTAGGTCCGCGCCGGCGGCGATGGGTCGGTGTGCATTCTCGGGGGTAATACCGCCGATAGCAACCAGGGGTATCCTGAGCTGCTGGCGTGCCCGACGCAGCAGATCCAGGGTTGCCGGGACGGCCAGGGGCTTGGTCGCGGAAGGGAAAAAGCGCCCGAAGGCGACATAGTCGGTGCCGATGGCCTGGGCCTCCAGCGCCCGTTGGAGTCGATCGTAGCAGGAGATGCCGATAATGGCTTGCGGCCCCAGTCGTTTCCTGGCCTCCCGCGGGTCGGGGTCGTCTCGGCCCAGATGCACGCCGGCGGCACCGATCCGGGCCGCTAGGTCCGGGTCGTCGTTGATGATGAGCGGGACGCCGGCGGTGCGACAGACCGCGAGCAGGGAGCGGGCCGTACGCAGCCGCTCGGTGGAAGTGCCGGTCTTGCTCCGGTACTGAACCAGCCGTGCCCCGCCGGTGATGGCCTGTACTACCTGCTCCGCCAGGGGTGACGATGCCCGCGGGACTTCGGGGGTGATGACATAGAGTCCGCCGAGTCGGCTCATGGTGCTTGGGGCCCCGGAGTATCCAGGGCGAAGAGTCGGTTCGGGGTGAGCTGGCTGCGGCCGGTACGCCAAGCATGGTTCAGGCTCTCCCAGGTATAGGACTGGGCCTCGGCCACAGCGTCCTCCGGGTCCAGCCCGCGGACCAAGTGGGCCGCGATAGCGCTGGCCAGAGTGCAGCCGGAGCCATGGTAGACGCCGGCTAGGCGTGGCCAGGACCACTCCCGGCGGCTGCCGTCGCGGCCGTAGAGACGGTTGATGACCGCGGTGTCCGGGGCATGGGTGCCGGTAATTAGCACCCAGGGGCAACCGGTCCGGAGCAGTCGGCGGGCACATTGGTCCGGCTCCCGGCCGCCGCTCAGGAGCCGGGCCTCCGGGAGGTTTGGTGTTGTCAGGGTGCAAAGTCCCAGCAGGTGACCACGCACCCGATCGATGAGGGCGGTGTCGGCGACCGGCTGTCCGGTACCGGAGGTGAGCACTGGGTCCAGCACGACCGGAAGCTGCGGATGCTCGGCGATGAGATCGCCCAAAACGCGGGTCACCGGCAAGCTGCCGAGCAGCCCCAGCTTGAGCACGCCGACCCGGCTATCGGCGAGCAGCAGGCGGCATTGCTCCGCGACCGCCTCGGCCGGCTGCGGCCGCAGCCGGACAAGGCCGCGGGTATCCTGATCGGTGAGGCCGCTGATGACGCTGCAGGCATGGACACCGGCCGCCCGAGCGGCCTCGGCGTCGGCCTGGATACCGGCACCGCCGCTGGGGTCGTGTCCGCCGACACAGAGCAGGACGGGGCGGGGCCCGCCGGGTGCTACCTTATTCGCCACAACCTGAGTTTTCAAGCACGTATATTTTTGAAAAATCGAAGAAAAGAGAAAATGGAATGTTTCAAGGTTCCCTTCAAGATACCCGAAAGCACACGGCGACCACCAACATCAGGGTCTCGCTCAGCTCCACCAAGGCACCGGCGGTATCGCCGCTGAACCCACCCAAGCGGGCCAGCAGGGACCGCCGTAGCCACAGGAACAGCAGGCCTGCGGCCGCGACCGGACCTAGCCCTTGTGCCCCCAGGGACATCACCGATGCGAGCAGGGCAACGGCCAGCCAGGTCCAGGCCCAGGTGCGTGGCATATGGGTCTTGAGCTCGGCCCCCAGGCCCGTGGGACGGGCACAGGGCGTCGTTAGCACCAAGAGCAACAGCTGGGCCCGCGCCAGGACGGGTATCCAGAAGATCAGACCTAGGGTCGCACCCGCGGCCAGCAGTGCGGAGAGCGCTGTCCATTTGCACAGCAGCACCAGCACCAGGGCCATGATACCGAAGGGCCCCGACCTCGGGTCCTGCATGATCTCCAGGGTGCGGTCCCGGCTTCCCAGGCCCCCGATCCAGGCATCCGCGGTATCTGCCAGCCCATCCAGGTGTAGCCCACCAGTAAACCACACCCAGGCCAGGAGCACCAGGGCGGCGGCCAAGCCCGAAGCGGGGGCTCCGGCAACCATTGCCAACTGGGACAAGCCCCAGACTATGGCCCCGATACCGAGACCGACCAGCGGGAAAAAGAGGGCGGCGCGACCCAGGTCCGGGCTTGACGCGGTCCCCGGGTCTGGCAGCGGCAGCCGGGTGAGAAAGCGAGCGGCGATCAGGAAGGGGCGCCACATGGGTCCGCCCCGCCATGGGACATCAGGCTTGGATGACCCTCCCCGACCGGTACCCGCAGTCGGGTGCGACAGGCCGGCGGCACCTCGATTTGCAGCAAGGCCTCTGCGGAAATGTCCAGGACTTGGCCCAGGATGACGCGAATGACGCCACCATGGGTCACCACCAGGGAGAAGGCCATCCGGCGTGCGAGCATCCGCTCCCAACCCATCAGGACACGTTCCCGCAGGGCAACGAATGGCTCGGCACCGGGGGGCGTGAAGCCTTCGGGGTCGCCCCACAGGCGTTGCAGCTCGGTGATCGGCAGCTCGTCGGCGTGTCGATTCTCCCAGGCCCCGAACCGCCGTTCGCTCAGCTCGGGCATCAGCTCTAGGGGCAGCCCATGGCGGGCCGCCAGCTCCCGAGCGAACTCGGCACACCGGTGGGCCGGTGAGCTGAAGAGGGCATCGTAGGGTAGGCTATACCCACCGGAACCCGGTAATTCCGCCACCGCCGCCCGCATTTGCGCCTGCCCGCGGGGGCTCAGGGGGGCGTCGAAAGTACCCCGAAACCGCCCGTTCCCCACGACCGCACCGTGGCGCAGTAGGTCGACAAAACGATCTTCCATATCTGGTTCCACCTCGGTTCTCCTCGGTGGGGCCTCGGATTTTTCAGGGCACTTTGAAAAACTCGGTAGTGCTCTGATTCGCTATGGCAGGCGTAAAATCTCTCTGGCCTGCAACAGAGGAGAACTCTTCCTTGGTATAGGATCACATGGGACCTGACAGGTATGGCCAGCGTCAATTCGAATCTCGGTCTGTTTTCCTGCTACATCTCTTACTTGTAAATATCGACCATCCGGTGAGTCCGTAATCCTACCTCCCGAGAGTGACTTGTTGGAGATTCCAAGTCAAATCAAATCTTTCCTTAACCCCCTCCATATCTCCCCAATATTTATTAGGAGCGACCATTATCGCTACGCCACTTAAATAGGTTATAGCATCCTACAATAAATCTTCCTGTGAACGAGGGGCAAACATTAGCTCGTCAACAGGAGAGTCTTCCGCGGCCATTCGTAATGCGGCCCATTCTTCCGCTTGCTCTCGCGTTATTTCACCCTTGATCATATCATTGAATACCGTCTTCACATCCGATAAAGATACCCTCATAAATACCAGAACCCTATAAAATTGCCATTTTTATCGGCTCTCCTACGGAGAGTGTGGGTAGGATGGAAAAGAAAACCATCCTTGACAGGCTGGGCAGGCGCAGAAGAGGGGTCTGCATGAGGGGATCAGGGCGTTTTGACCGCGAGGCCACGCATCACGGTGAACTTAGCAACAGCAGGACATTAGGCTTGATTTTCCGGGTGCCCCGATCCTCTCTTGCTCGCATTATGTTGCGCTCATCCAGTCTGTCAAGAACGCAGCTGCTACGCGGTGGTTTCCTTTGCCACCCATACCAAACGTAAGAGAGCCAGAAAATGTCGAGTAAGCTCAATGGTGGGCGCAACTCATCCTATGGTCGCCGAGCCTTTGTTTCCAAGCTTCTCCGCATCGTTTCAAAAGAGCCGCACCCAATGAAAATGGCGATACATGCAGGACACATATCGCCATCTTTCCCTCAGCTATCCCTCTCCCGGCGGGAGAGGGATCAGGAACACCCGCAGCAAGTCGTCCCTTACAACACGGGCACGATCAGCAAGGCGACGATGTTGATGATCTTGATCAGCGGGTTGACCGCCGGACCTGCCGTGTCCTTGTAGGGGTCGCCCACGGTGTCGCCGGTGACCGCGGCCTTGTGGGCCTCGGAGCCCTTACCACCCAGGTTGCCGTCCTCGATGTACTTCTTGGCATTGTCCCAGGCACCGCCGCCGGTGGTCATGGAGATGGCGACGAAGAGCCCGGTCACGATCGTACCGATGAGCAAGCCCCCTAGGGCCTCCTTGCCGAGCAGAAAACCGACGAGGATGGGTACCAGCACGGGAAGCAAGGAGGGGATCATCATTTCCTTGATGGCATCCTTGGTCAGCATATCCACGGCCTTGGAGTAATCGGGCTTCTCGGTATGTGTCATGATGCCGGGCATCTCGCGGAACTGACGGCGCACCTCGTTGACGATGCCCCCCGCGGCGCGACCGACCGCTTCCATGGCCATGGCCCCGAATAGGAAGGGCACCAAGCCGCCGATGAACAGCCCGATGATGATCATGTGGTTCTCGAGGCTGAAATTGAGCGTTTCGCCGAGGGCATGGGTATAGTCGGCGAACAGGACCAAGGCGGCCAGCCCGGCGGAGCCGATAGCATAACCCTTGGTCACGGCCTTGGTGGTATTGCCCACGGCATCCAAGGGATCGGTAATGCCACGGATCTTCTCGTCCAGCTCGGCCATCTCGGCGATACCGCCGGCGTTGTCGGTGATGGGACCGAAGGCATCCAGGGCGACGATGATGCCGGTCATGGAGAGCATGGAGGTCGCGGCGATGGCGATACCGTAGAGACCCGCCAGCTCATAGGCGGCCCAAATGGCGGCGCACACGGCCAGCACGGGGGCAGCGGTGGATTTCATGGCCACGCCCAGACCGGCAATGATGTTGGTGGCATGCCCGGTTTCCGACGCCTTGGCGATGTGCTTCACCGGGGTAAAGTCGGTACCCGTGTAATATTCAGTGATGAATACCATCAGACCGGTCAGGACCAAACCGATCACGGCCGCTCCGTAGAGGCTCCAGCTGGAGTATTCGGCGTTGCCCGTCGCCGGGTCGATCCATAGAGTCACGGGGATGAAGAGCACCAGGGCGATACCGCCGGCGACCGCCAGCCCTTTGTAGAGGGCCGACATGATCTTGGTATCACCTTCATGGGCCTTGACGAAGAAGGTGCCGATGACTGACGCGATGATGGATACGCCACCCAGGACCAGGGGATAGATCACCGCATCCGTGCTTTTCAGCAGCAAGGAGCCTAGCAGCATGGTGGCCACCACGGTCACCGCATAGGTCTCGAACAGGTCGGCGGCCATGCCGGCGCAGTCGCCCACGTTATCGCCTACGTTATCGGCGATGACCGCCGGATTGCGGGGATCGTCTTCGGGAATACCGGCCTCGACCTTGCCCACTAGGTCCGCGCCCACGTCGGCGCCCTTGGTGAAGATGCCGCCCCCGAGTCGGGCAAAGATGGAGATCAGAGAGCCGCCGAAGCCCAGACCGACGAGCGCATGCAGGATCTCTTTCTCTCCGACGCCCATGCCACTAAGGATCACGTAGTAGCCGGCAACGCCCAGCAGACCCAGGCCTACGACCAGCAGGCCGGTGATGGCGCCACCGCGAAAGGCCACCTGTAGGGCGGCATTCAAGCCGGTATTCGCGGCCTGGGCGGTGCGCACATTGGCACGTACCGAGATATTCATCCCGATATAGCCGGCGGCACCGGAAAAGATGGCGCCGATCACGAAGCCGATGGCGGTATGGATATCCAGAACGAAAAACAGAACGACGGCCAGGATGATGCCGACGATCCCGATGGTAGTGTACTGACGATTGAGATAGGCGTTAGCGCCTTCCTGGACGGCGCCGGCGATCTCGCGCATGCGGTCGTTGCCGTCGGGAAGGGTCAGGATCCATCTAACGGACCAGATGCCGTATCCTAGGGCGACGACGCCACATAGGAGGGCAAAGATAGAACCGGCTGACATTTCGCTTGACTCCTCTTAATGATGTTCTCGGTTGAACGCGCTATGGGGGAATTGGTGTCGCGATCGGTAACACCGGGGGCTCGGGCCCCCGGCTTCACGATTCGCTCAGAGCTTAAAGGCGCTCAGCTTCTTGGGCACCGGAGCGTTCTCCAGGGTGACGTACTTAGGCATCCCCTTCTCGTAGGGGGGGTAGTCCTCGCCCTGGATCAACGGATACAGATACTCGCGGCACTTATCGGTGATGCCGTAGCCATCCTCGGTGATGAAGTCCTCGGGCATGAACTTCTCCACGTTAGCCACCTCCGACAGGGGCGCCTTGCCGACCTCCCACACATAGGGATCCGATGACTTGCGTACCACCGTGGGCATAATGGAGCTGTCGCCCTGAAGGGCGAATTCCACGCCGGCCTTACCCAGGGCATAGGCCTGCTCCACATCGGATTTCGAGGCCAGATGACGGGCCGCCCGTTGCAGGTAATCGGCTACCGCCCAGTGGAACTTATAGCCGGTGGCGTCCTTGACCATATTGGCGACCACCGGTGCTGCGCCGCCAAGCTGGGCATGACCGAAGGCATCGCGGGTCCCCTGCTCGGCCAAGAAACGGCCATCCGGCCAGTGGCAGCCCTCGGACACACAGATAGTACAGTAGCCGGAGGTTTCCACCTTGGTCTTGACCGCCGCCAGGAATTTCTCCTGATCGAACTCCACCTCCGGGAACAGGGTCACGACGGGAATACCCCGATCCGCGACCAGGGCACCGGCGGCGGCGATCCAGCCGGCATGGCGTCCCATGACCTCGATAACGAAAATCTTGGTGGAAGTGGCGCACATGGAACGTACATCGAAGGAGGCCTCCAGGGCAGAGGTCGCGATGTACTTGGCAACCGAGCCGAAACCCGGACAGTTATCCGTGATCGGCAGATCGTTATCCACCGTCTTGGGCACATGGACCGCCTGGACCGGATAACCCATGGCATCGGAAAGCTGGGAGACCTTGTAGCAGGTATCCGCGGAGTCGCCGCCGCCATTGTAGAAGAAATAGCCAATGTCATGGGCCTTGAAGACCTCGATCAGGCGTTCGTACTCGCGCTTGTTGGCATCCAGGCTCTTGAGCTTGTAGCGGCACGAGCCCAAGCCGCCGGAAGGCGTGTGGTGGAGGGCTGCGATATTGGCGGCGGATTCCTTATTGGTATCGATCAAATCCTCGGTGAGCGCGCCGACGATCCCATTGCGTCCGGCATAGACATTGGCGATCTTATCTTTATGTCTGCGGGCGGTCTCGATCACCCCGCAAGCAGAGGCGTTGATCACGGCGGTGACCCCACCGGACTGAGCGTAAAAGGCATTTTTCGCGGTCATGGTTCCCCCTGTGCTGGTTTCATGTACGGGTTGGACTTGATCACCGCTCGGTTATGGGCGGTAACCGAAGGACACCTTTGAAAAATTCAAGGCGTCCATGCGGTGCAAGAATGCACCGCCGTTTTTCAAGCACATCGGTACTTGAAAAATGGGAGCAAAGCGAAAACCGCGTTTTCGCACCAAGACTTGAAAAACCCCAGGGGCGGAATTTTTCAAGCTCCCCGAAGAATCGGTAGGCACCCGATCACGGACGCCGACTCCTCTCGGACTCGAGATCGCCACGCTCCTCGGCCACATGATCGGCCTGGGCCTGGAGCAGCGAGACGACACACTCGGACAGATCGTCGTATTCCTTCACCCCGGTGTCGTATTGCTGATAGCCCCGGTAGAAAAACTGGCAGCGATACCTACGGTCACCGGTCTTGAAGATCACGAAATTACAGTCCTGCTCGTCTTGCCACAAGACCACCGGGCAGCCGGTCAGCTCGCGGTCCGAAGGGCTCAGCCGGATCTCGGCGTCGGCCAGTTGTAGCTGCGGGGCACGGCCGTAACGTTCCTTGAGCGTGGTTTCGAGGAGCCAGCGCTCGGTATCCGAAATGTCGGGAATCTCGGCCATAACTCGATTAATCTCGGATGAGATGCTGAATGCGGTGGGATGCGGCCCAGGACCGACCCTCGGTGGCAACCTCCCAGGTGGCCTGCCTGTAGGGACCATCGACAAATGGCGTCCCAGGAGCCGTCTAAAAACTAACCAACCTATTAGAGTGGTCTATGCCCACCAAAAACTACACCTGACCGGTAGGCGCAGCCCAATCTGCGGGATAGTTATTTTAAAATCAGCAGATTAGTTTTTAGATGGCTTCTGAGCACTCTTCTCAAGTCTCGATGCGAGAACGCGGTCTTCGCTTCGCTCCCATTCTCCAAGCGTCGATGTGCTTAAAAAATGACGGTGTGTCCTTGCGCCACACGGGCACCTTGAATGCTTCGAGGTACCTTTGCGAAAGAGGTTGCGGAACTCCATTGAAGACACCCGGCGTCAATACGGGCGATACTGAACCACTGACCCAGCTGTTAAGGTGGGAAGTCTACCATGGATTGGTTACGGTATTTGGTGTCAGGGCACCTTGAATTTTTCGGCTCTCTTGCGTTTGGTGTGGGTAGCGGGTCATAGTGATTTGGCTCAAGTCGTGAGGGGAAGCCCCGCCTTGACAACGAACGGAGAAAACGGAGAAGTCGGCAGCTGGGTCAGCTTGCCCGCTACGAGGTAAGCTATGGTGATCAGGTGCCTGGTTGTCCCGTAGCCGCGGGCCCTGGCCTTGGCGGCCTGGATGAGTGAATTGACCGCCTCGACATGGCCGTTAGTGAGCCTGGAATCGAACGCATTGAGGAGGCTTGGCCAGTGATCCTGTGAGTGTCTTGGCCACGGCCTTGATCGGCTCTAGGCGGCAACGTCGCGTCTAGCTGTACCCAGTAACTATTCAGTTACTCCAATTGGGGCATTGGGGGTTGCCCTTGGAACGTCAGGACAAGCGAGTTGAAAAGATCGTCGGACTGTTTGCGGCGGATCGAAAGGTAGGAGCGGATGATGGCAAAGGTATCTCCACCGGTATCGGAGCGGAAACAACCAGAGACTTTCTGCTTGAGTTTGGGCCTTCGCAGGCCGCGTTCGGCTTGGTTGTTATCGAAGGGAACGCGCCGGTCGGTGAGGAAGCGCAGGACCTCGTTGCGGTGTTTGCGCAGTCGCCGAATGAGGTTGCAGGCCGGGGATTGTTTGACTCGCCCGCGGGTGCCAGGACGGCGGGGATGGGGAGGATTGCCGGCTTCGGCTTCTGTGAGGATGGTATCGTGGCGGGTCCGCAAGCGCTCGACTCACTGGTGGGCAATGCCTTGAAGTCCTGTGGGCCTGTGCCTGTGCCTCGCTGACCAGGGCATTGGCTTGGCACAACAGCGCGATCATATCGGTTGTCCACGGCTGGCTTGGGGACCTCTCAGCGATCGCGGTTAGCTCACGTAGATGATGGGCATTGCAAAAGGCATGCCAACATGGGTAGCGCTGGCAGGCTGACCAGTGATCATGCACGAGTACGCCAGCGAACGGCGCCAACAAGCCGAACGCATCCAGGGCCTCGGCACCACATTTGGGATGAGGGAAGCAGGCCGTAAGCCGGTCGGTGCTGAGTCCGTGTAGCCAATACAGGTTGCCGTTCACGCACCGGCCGGTTGCGTCGGCATATGTAGACCGCAAAGGCCAATACGCTCGGGCCGTATTGCACCGGGGCCTCAATCCCTGCAGGAAACGTGCTGCGTTGCTCGTGCCCATAGGAACTGGTTCCGTCGACAATGCGATACTCAATGACCTTACGTGGATCTCCACCTCGACCACTTGACGTCGCTCCACGAGCACTGTAGCCACGATCCCGGTGCCGCAACGTCCGCAGGCGCAGGTCCCCGTCAACGGGATGATCACGCACTGGTCGGGGTGATCGACCAGGGAGCGGGTGACACCGCGTCGGCCCGGTTGTCTACTTGGCTTGCGCCCGCTTGGCTGGTGTTGTGAGCATGGTGGCGGCTTCTTGAACGGTGAGTCCGAGGATGGCGGCCGGCTGGAGTTGTGGCTATCCTTGGCCAAACGTGCTTCCAACTCCCGGATGCGCTCGCGCAGATGCTCAATGAGCGCCGTCTGCTCCGCCACCCGTTCACGCAACGGAGGAGCACAGGAAAGCGAGGGAACGTAAGCGACGAGCGGAGTGCGACGACCCCGCGTAGCCGTAGGGCCGGGCGTTTCGTCGGAGTGCGGTGCGTGAGCGCCGGCGGAGACGACATGCAAGGCCATGCGACACGGCGTCAAGTCATTGCGGGAGTCCTGGCGCCACGCGGAGTGCGCGCCGGGACGGACGCAGGACGAACGTGGGCCGCCGAAGGCCACGGCCGTCACCTAATTTTTTGCGAAACCCGAAATCGGACGGACCCCATTTCGGGTTTTGCAAAAAATGGCGACGCTCCGGCGCTTAAGCTCGTCGTCAGAGTTTTCCGAAGAATGGGTTAAGGTGGATTATTCCAGCATGGGGATAGATTCCGTGTGTAGCCTACCGCTTGGTAAGAGGTCCTGAATGGTTACCTATACCACTTGTCGAGGAGCGGCTAGGCCTGCGCCGCGTTCTGAGCGCTGTGGAAGATCTCGCGTAACGTCTTCTGGATCTGGGAGGCGCGGTGTGTCTTGAGGTTTCGGCTCTTGAGATCCGCGAATTGGGCTATTTGCCGGTTACTCCATGCCGGCTTGTCCTTGAGCCAGATATAATGGGTGCGCCGCCGCTCCGGGGCCCTCTTGACTTCTTGGCGACGGACTTCGTCAATCGTCTTGTTGACGAGTTGAATGATGTGAAACTCATCGTAAGGTGTGCGGCCCAGGGCAGATGCTCACACACGCCAGCCTGGTAGCTCGTCGACATATCCATATAGACCCGCACGGATGTTCTCGGCACAGGCACCATGAGCCTCAGTGCATCGGCAAACTGGGCTATAATCTAAACTTTCTTCGCAGGCGTAGGGCACACGCTGGGCGTCGAGGTCGTAAAATAGGCTGATGTAGTTGTGTCCGCGCCGTGAGGCGGTCTCGTCGAGACCGACCGAGGTGACGGTCGAGAAGTTTTCCTGAGCGTGTGCCTGATCAACGTAATGGTTGAGGGTACGCCGGATGCGCCCGTCGCTGACGCTGTTGAGCGACTTGAGAGACCGCCATCGCCTTGCATAGGGTGACCAACAAGGCTTCCATCCGTCGGGTAAAGCCGCTGTTGGGGCGCGCCCAGGGCACCCCGACCTGGGGGTAGTCTTGGCGCAGGTATGTCATCGCACATGCGGCACCTCGGCGTGGATGTAGGCTTGGAGCTGGAAGAAGTTCAGGTGACGCCAGTCGTGCTCGAGCGTGTCGTGGACCGGCTGATGTTCCGCCCCACAATGCGGACAAGAAAATCGTGTGCCCGAGGCGAAGGCGAGGTGGAAATCGATCCGGCCCGGTTCGAGATCGAAGGCCACGTCAATGATCTCCCAAGGAGCCGGAAGGCCGAGCGCAGCGGTAAACAACGACAATGGGGCCATGATGAAAATCTCCGACGCTTGGCTTGGCGACTGACCAGCCAGTTCCATCGACTGGTCCGAGCCTACAGGCGAAAAAAAGGGCACAGAGTGTGCCTGGAAAGGGTTATCCTACGCGACAAGAAAAACGGCGTTACCCACATCAAACGCAAGAGAGCCAATTTTTCGGGACCTCGAAAAATCCCTGTTCCGGATGTCGGCGCCGGCTTGCCGGCGCTAAGGCGAGGTCCCCGTAGGTATGAGCCCGGTGGGTCTACCGCACGCGCCTCAGCCAAGCGCCGGCACCTCTCCGAAGGGGCGCCATTTGAGCGCATCGAGCTGATCCGATATCTGCCGGCGTTGCGCTTCGTCGGCCGCCCTGCACTCCTGCCAAGTATCGAGACCGATGCCCCCGAGGGCATTGATTAGCTCGGCGACACTGGAGATGGCGTCCGCTCCGCCGAGGACGGCGGCGATAGACTTGATGCCCGCTTCGGTCTTGGAGAGTACCTTCTCCTCCGAGGACGGCGGCGATAGACTTGATGCCCGCTTCGGTCTTGGAGAGTACCTTCTCCTCGACATGCCGGGTGAAGGCGCCCCGTCGGCTGGCGGCACGCTCCTCGTCGCCCGAGAAATCCGCCCCTCCCCGCCCTCCCCTCCGTGATCAGCTCCCGCCTTTAGCGTCTCGATCAAGGCGTTGAAATCGGCCTCCGCTTGCGCGTAGAGCGCAATGCCCCTGGCCAGGGTCGCCGTATCGTCTTTGGCGAAGGTCTTGAGCAGACCGGCATGGACCCTCGCCCAGGGTCCGCTCGCGCTCCATGAGCCCCAAGGAATCGGCCGAATCGGCGGCCTCCGGATCGGCGGCCTGGGCGGGTGGATGGTACAGAGGGCTGTCAGCAGCAACGCCAGAATACCGAGATGGACCGCTAGGTCGGGATGAGAGCGGGCTCTGATCATTCGTCGTCTCCTGTCCCGCCGGTGACTCGCAGCAGGCGGTAGTTCTCCACTGCTTTGGGCTTGGTAGTCATCGGCGTCTGTTGCCTGTCGGTGAGCTCGCTCACACGGTCGGTAAGGTAAGTCTCTAGCTCCGAGATGAAGAGGAAGCAATCCTGCGTGAAGCCCACCTTGCCGGTAGGCCCTCCAGCAGGGCCTCGGTGATGGCCCCGTTCCGCCACTCATCGCGCTCGTGGGAGAGCTGCCTGCCGGTGGAGGAGGCGAACACGATCACCCCCGACTCGGCATCCGCTAGCTGGTTGGCGAAACAGTCCGTGTCGGGCAGGGAGTCCCAGCGCCCCCTTGGTGCCGGTGGTGCGCAGGGCGCCGGAATAGCAGCTATCGAGGAAGAGCACCGTCTTCCCGGCGACCTTACGCAGAAAGCGGCGGAAATTGTCACCGCTGACGGTACTGAACGCCGCCCTGAGGGGATCCCCGTCGTGGGGTAGGAAATAGCTAGTAGTCGTCCTCGTCGCGGAGGTCGTGACCGGAGAGAAACAGCATCGCCACATCCTGCGGCTTGGTCTGCCGTCGCAGCCATTCGAGTCCCTCGCAGATGGCTTCCCTGTTGGCCTGCTGATCGTCCAGCAGCCGGTATGAACCGCCTTGTAGAACCCGCCCTCCTGGGCCCTGAGGCGCGTGATGAAGTCCCGCGCATCCTTGGCGGCCTAGTCGAGCTTGGCCTTCGCCACCGGGTGGTTGCTGATGCCCGCCGCCAGCACCCAGAGATCGAGCTTGTAGTAGTCCGCCGCACCGCTCCAAACCGCTCCCACCGTTCCCACCGCTAGGCGCCCGTTGACCAGGGAGCGCAGGGCCGTGATTGTGCTGGTAGTGACCTTGAGCTCCTCGAAGGGTCCACGCCCACCCTGGGACCAGCGGCAGATAGGATTCCAGGCCATTCAGGTTGTACTGGCCACCCGCCAGCAGGGACCGTCCGTCGGCGGACTAGGCAACGTTGCTCAGGCTTCCGTTGTCGGCACTGGCGGTATCGGCGGAATGGACCAACGCCAAGCTGGCGGCGTCAAGAACATCCACCCGGATGCTATCGTCATAGCCCACGGCGGTGCGGCTGCCGTCCGGGGTGAAGGCGACGCCATAGGGGCGTTCACCTCCTGGGGCTGCGGCGGTCCGTTCGAGATCGCCGTCGGGCCCGTAGAGGCGGAGCTTGCCGTCGAGGCAACTGGTCACTAGGCGTCCGTCGTCGGCAAAGTCGGCCCAGTAAGCGCTGTCCCCATAGTCCGGGTCCCGGGCGATCTCCTCATCGTCGCCGGCGCGGTAGAGACGCAAGCCGTTTGTCCCGCCGAGGGTCGCGGCTAGGCGCTCACCATCGGCGTCATAGGCCAAGTGAAAAGCGACGTTGGGCAAGCCCGTGATGCGGTACGCCTGTGCCCCGGTCGAAGATATAGATCGAATCTGTTCCAGCACGAGGACTCGTCCAACCTCCGGTGGCTATCCGGGTCCCGTCCGGAGAGATGATCACGGCGTAGACCTTGCCCAGGTTGCCCGGCCCCTGGGGCAGACGCAGGGTGTGCGCCAGGGTGCCGTCTGCCAAGCGCCAGACCTTAGCCGTCTTCTCGGAGCCCGGAGACTAGCCAGCGGCCCTGGGCATCCACGTCGATGCGCCTGATCATCGCGAAGTGGCCCTCGGGGCTCAGATACAGGGCGGGATCGGCGGCCTCGGCTACGGCTAGGTACGCCAGGGCGAGCAGCTAGACAGCGGCTTGCAGGAGGCAGTAGCGGGGGTACTGAAAGGCTCGCATGCTCTATACCCGTGGCACGTAAATGTTTCGCCGCGACGCACGCCGCTCGTACCCGATAGCGGCGTTGCGACTCGTCGCCATAGGGGGTTGGCTGTTCTTCCTCCTCGCGCCTTGCCTTCGAGCACGATAAAGGCCCCTCGCTTTCCACAAAACCCATGTGCGATTAGTATAACCATGGCTGAAACAGGCCCTCGGCCGATAAGCGAGTCGGAGCGTATCGGCGTAATCGGTAATCGGATCGATAGCGAATCCCGACACCCCGGCGTCACAAGACACTCATTATCCTCCCGGACCTGACACAGACCAAAAAGGAAAAGGGTGCGGCTCTTTTGAAACGACGCGGAGAAACCCAGAGACAAAGGCTCAGCCGACCGTAGGGCGGGCTATGCTCACCATTGGGCTTGCTCGATATTTCCTTTTTTGCCGCAAATGAACGCGAATGGACGCAAATGAGCCGAAAAGGTCGGTTCATCCTCGTCGACTTTTCTTGAATAGATTTGCGGTAACTATTCAGGACCTCTTGCCAAAAAATAGGCTACGCGCGTACCATGGAACCATGCCTGAACCGCACGCCCTAACCCATTCTCCAGAAAGCCCTGACAACGAGCTGAAGCGGCAGCGTGAACGGGTTGCGGAGCAGGCTGCGATCGTTGAGGGGCAAACGGCGACCATTGAGCAGGTGCATGAGCGCATTCAGAAACTCGAAGCACGTCTGGCTAAGGGTAGCCACAACTCCAGCCAGCCACCATCCTCAGACTCTCCGTTCAAGAAGCCACTACTACGTTCGTGGCGCCAACCCGGCGGGCGCAAGCCCGGTGGACAATCGGGTCGGCGCGGCGTCACCCGCTCCCTGGTCGATGACCCCGATCAGTGCGTGATCATCCCGCTGCCTAGGACCTGTGCGGGCGGGCGCGGCGGCACCGAGATCGCCACTACGGTGCTCGCAGAGCGGCACCCGGTGGTCGAGGTGGTGATCCAACGTGAGGTCATTGAGTACCGCATTGTCAGCGGGGCTTGTGC
>Ga0209457_1000054_pt1 | contig 49473 bp, 47 predicted proteins | sample WorMetHEROISLAND_5_FD_187410 | JGI IMG/M metagenome (GOLD analysis project Ga0209457, IMG submission 187410) | Marine gutless worms symbiont microbial communities from Max Planck institute for Marine Microbiology, Germany - Olavius sp. 5 HERON... ... | reverse complement strand
CTGTTATGATGATGTCCTGGACAGCGCCTGTTTGGTGAATTGTTCCAATCTCCTATTCGGTCTCAAGGACCATCGAATGCTGCGGCTACGGCTCTTCAATCTCCTTTGCGGTCTCTGGGACCATTAAGCATGTCGAACAGTAGCCTTGCTGTCCAAAACGGTTTCGTTTCGATCAGCATAACTCAATTCACGGCTCATGAAGACTTTTTATCATTCCTCCTTACCATTCCCGATGTTTATTTTTCAATTTCGCCTCTTATACGCATTTTGAATCACAACCTGCATGACTTCAGCCATCCGGTCAGGCGTTTACCCCTTAACTCGGGTTACACCCGGCCGCCGCTCCAGCGTAGTTTGGATTTTAGCACATCATAATAATGCTGGTTGGGAATATTGATCATGTGAACCGGGTAATCGCTCTTTTGCACCACAATGGCGTCCTGATGATTGATGGCAAAACCCTGCTGCCCGTCACAGGTTAGAAAGGTGTCGGTACTCTCTTTTTCCAGTTCAATACGAATGGTGCCCTGATCCGGCACAACCAGCGGTCGGTTGGTCAGCGTAAACGGACAAATAGGCGTCATCAGAATACCCGGAACCGCCGGATGGATAATGGGGCCGCCGGCTGCCAATGAGTAGGCCGTGGAACCGGTGGGTGACGCCAGGATCAAGCCGTCCGCACGGTAAGTCGTCAGGTAATGGTCATCAATGAAGGTGAGAATATCCGATAACCGGGCCAGGGCGCCTTTATTAATCACCACATCGTTTAATACGGTTTCCGAGGCCCGCACCGCACCGTCCCGTTTAACGGTTACATGCAGGCGCATCCGTTGCTGAACGGTAAATTTGCCGTCAATGACCGTTTCAGCGACTTGAAAAAGTTGATCCTCCACAATCTCCGCTAAAAACCCGACATCACCGAACTTCACGCCGGCCATGGGGATGGCTTGATTTCCCACCCAACGCACGGCGCTTAAAAAGGTGCCGTCGCCACCCAGCACAAAGACACAATCCAGATCGTCCGGTGAACTCCGGGTTGATTTTTCCACCGTATTCCCCGGTTCCCACCCGGGCTTATTGACCACGGTGATCCCCTGTTTCCGGAGCCACGTTTCAAAGGTCCGGGCAACGGAAACAGCCGTCGGCACCTTTTTCACCACCAGACCAATCCTTTTCATTCGCGTCACATCACATCTTTGAACAACATATTCATTGTGGGGCGCTTCCAATGTAAAAACCACCCTTATTTAAATGGTCTCTATGGCAGATATTGCTCTGAATCACAAGGTTCATTCTTTTGCGAGGCAAACTGTAATTATCCCGGATTTTCCATAGGTGTTGGGTATGGGCCTGCCGGATCGCACCCTTTAACAATGATCCCAACAAGTTGATCGCAGAACATCGACGAGAAAGGAGATCACCAAAAGGGCGTGAAATCAACCTGTCAAAACCGGCAGCCCTTTTTTTGCAACAGCGTTGTCGGATCAGGTCGGAACTGTCTCAGGTAACGGCGTGGAACCTATAGGAGAAAGTTACCCTTTCCCCGATAGGTTCTTTCTGATGGGCGTTTATATTTCTCTTGCGTCTAACCCTAACTGAGTGCGTTTGCTTTCAATATGTTGTCGAATCAGTAGGGCGGCTTTATCCGGATCGGGCTCAACGGCAAATGTTGCGCCGACGACATCATTGAGGCCTTCGGTAAGCAGCTTGACGATATTCATGCTGCCGGTGATAGGAGGCATTGGCCCTAAAACCGTAGTGACACCGGAAGCCACAAAATAGCAGCCGATGGTGGCGGCTTTTTCCGAGTACCACTCCGGGGCGGCGCCGGCCAGCGGCAGATCGCTGATGTCTGTTCCCAGGGCATCGGCCAAAGCCGACGCCAAAACGAGGATGCGGACGTTATCCACGCAACTGCCTACATGCAGTACCGGTGGAATTCCAAGGGCCGTACATATCTCTTTGAGTCCCGGCCCGGCCATGCCGGCAGATTCAGGAACCTTAAAACCGGCTTTGGCGGTAGCCACTGATACACAACCGGTATCCAATACCAGGATATCATTTTCGATCATCCGTTTTGTTAAAACGATGTGCCCATAGTCCTGTCTGATTTTGGGGTTGTTGCATCCCACAATACCCACGGCGCCTCTGATTTTACCTGCCTTGATAGCGTCGATCAGCGGATCAGGGGAACCGCCCAATGCGCTGAGAATCGCCTCCACGGAAAAACCGCCAATTGCGGGAGCAGAGTTGACCGGAATGAAGACCTCTTTACGGCGGGCGTAGTTCCCAATTGCCGCTTTTACCAGCTCCATGGCCAGATCTTTGGCATTGTCCGGGTGGAACTCCTTGTGTTCCATACCCGGGAATCGGGCCTTGTCGCTGGTGCTGATCATTTGGGTGTGGTAGTTGGCGGCGATCGTTCCCAGGGAAGGCATGATGCATTGGTAGTCAACCAGCATCATATCAACGGCGCCGGTGGAAAGTATCAGTTCGGTCATCAGGTGATTGCCGGCCATGGCAATTCCACGGCGCATGAGCAGCTCGTTGCCGGTGCAGCAGACTCCGGCCAGGTTGATTCCATTGGCCCCTTCTTCCTCTGCCAAAGAGAGCATGTCCGGTTGCGTACAGGCGTTGGAAATCATTTCCGATACGACGGGATTGTGACCATGTACCACGATATTAACCTCGTCTTTTTTCAACACCCCGGCGTTTACCCGGGTCGGGCGGGGAGAAGGGGTGCCAAAAAGGATATCGGAGACGTCGGTGGCGATCATTGAACCACCCCAGCCATCCGACAGGGCATTGCGCATTCCGTGAACCAGGATGCTTTGCCAGTTATTGTCAACGCCCATGTGGGTCCGGTGCATCATTTCAGAAGTCTCACGGTCGATCCCCCGGGGCATGATACCCACATTTTCCCAGAGTTCACGTCTTTTTTGAGGGGCGCGATCAGCTAAGGTGATCTGTTTTTGGCGCATGCCGTAATCTTCCATCATGGCATCGGCCAATTCCCCGGCCAAAGTTAAAGCATCTTTGTCGTTGGTTGCGATACCGTATTCGCCGGCGACATGCTGTAATTTTTCCGTATCGCGGATTTTGTATCCGGGCGCATCTCCCCTGGCAACAGCGGCCAGCACCTCCACCAAATCTCTGCCATGGTCGGAGTGAGATGCCGCCCCGGCGGCAATCATCCGGCCAAGATTGCGGGCCACCATGATATCGGCGTCGGCGCCGCAAACCCCCTTTTGCGGTCCTTCACCAAATGGATCGATACGGCAAGGCCCCATGATGCAAATCCGGCAACTCAAGCCGGTTTCGCAGAAGCCGCAATGAGGCTGTTGTTCTGCCTGGCGGTCCCAAACCGTCTCTATCCGGTCTGTTTTGGCTTTTTCGATCAGTAATTGGCCGTCCTCGGTAATCGTATGGGTGTCTTTTGGATCAAACACGGTCTCCTCCTTATCTGCTTACTGTCATCTTGGTTTTGCGCATCATTTATTCGGTGTTCGTCCTGATTAAATGGCCAGTTGGCTTCGCTTTATCGCTTTTAGCAATTCCCATCCCGAAGAAGTGAAGACCACTTCGCGGCCGGAGGAGACGCTTTGGGCGACAGCAGCGGTTTTTCGCTTCATGGCCGTTGACAGAACTTCAAATGTCAGCGCTCCTGATTTACATACTTCCACACAGGCGGGAATCAATCCTTCGTTTTGTCTTTCGATGCAGTTATCGCATTTTACGGCAACCGTTTTACCGTGCTGGGCTTTCGCATCTTCGTGGAACCGGATGACACCATACGGACACGCCATGGCGCATGACGCGCAGTTGATGCAGCGCCTTGGGTTGATAAAAACAGTACCTTTGGCCTCATCTCGAAAGATGGTTCCGGCCAGGCATGCGAGCATACAAGGGGCCGGATCGCAATGTCGGCATCGATTGGGGAACCCCTCTTGAAAAAGACCCGCACCCACATGGATCCTGGGTCTGGGGAGCGGGGTCTCTGCGAGGGCGGTGTAGAGATTCCGGGTGCTGGAGTGCGCCACGGCGCAGGCAGCCGTGCATTGCATGCAGCCGACGCACTTTTCCGGAAGAACAACGACTTCTTTCATATGACCTCCTCTTTTATCGATAGACTCGTTCAGTGCTTTTTACTGGCCTTTAGCTTTACGCCAGCAACCTGCCGAAATGGAACGCCGGTGATAAAAGCCGGCGGCGATCTGTTTTGATGGGCACCTCCTGTTGGATCAGGGACATTATCAAACCGGCCTGTTCAATCCGATTGATCAAAACAGCCCCAACCAGAAACGCATCGCGGAAAAGTAACTTTCGGTAGGCGCCCTGTTTTGAGTCGGTACCGGACAACATTTCAATAGCACCGTTATGGGGTACATCAATCATACCGCAAGTCGCCAAATCTACATTTAAAATTCGCAGGGTGTTACGGCTAAGGCTGCCGGCATAAGGTATTTGACATCCTGCCATGTTCAATCCGGCAATGCGCCCTTGAACGGCCGCTTCAGGCCAGATGGCATTGACCCGGCGGGTTTTTCTGGCAATATCAACAGATTCAGCAACATCTCCGGCAGCATAAATATCAGCGACGGTCGTTTGTAAATAGTCATCAACCATAATTCCAAGATCGATATCGATCTGGTCCTGCGGCACAAAAGAGTGGGCGGGGAGTACCCCCTTGCCGACCATTACCATATCGCAATCGTGCCGGGCGCCATTGGAAAGTTGCGCGCATTGGACCGTCCCGTTTCCTTCAAAAAATTCAACACTTACGCCGACTTCTACTTTTACACCGGCGTTCAATAGCTCATCTGAAACTATTTTTCCGGCGGCCTCATCCACCTGCATGGAAAGCGGGTAGCCTGATGTAATCAGCATTGTTACATCCAGTCCTTGTTTGAGAAACCCGTAAGCCGCTTTAAAACCAACCAGGCCACCGCCCAGCACCAGTGCTTTTTTGGCATGGGGGATGGCCCTCAGCTTGGCTTCCACATCGGACCGGCCGCGCATATTGAAAATGTTGGCCAGATCAGCGCCGGGCACTTTCATTCGCCGGGCATCCGCGCCGGAGGCGATCAGCAGCTTGTCGTAGGAAATCCATTGGGCATGATTGATTTGAACCTGTTTTTGATGCACATCAATGGCGCTCACCCGATCACCCAACTCCGGTGTGATTTTCAGGCGGCTATAAAAATTAGAGGGTCTGATGGGAAGTCTATCCGGCGACACGGAACCATCAAGCACCATGCTGATCATCGGGCGGCTGTATGGCGTGACAGCTTCATCGCTGATCATAACAATGTCGTTGGACGCATCAACTTCGCGAATGGCTTCCGCCGCGCAAACACCTGCGATACCGTTTCCAATGATGACATACTGCATTTGATCCCCTTTTTTCAGTCCTTTTACCAGGCGGGCGGCGATCCTCTGTTTCGACAGGCAGTGTCTAATCGTTTGCGATAAATCCTATTCTTAAAATGAAACAGTATCAAAACCCCATTTCGCCCCTTTTCAACGTGGATTTGACATAATGTGCCAACTGTTTCACTCATACCGTAGCATAGGTCGGCATCCCTATGCTGACAATACGGCATGGATTCCCAGGCCTTTTACCCCCTCATCGGCGGCAAAGGGTTACCCCTATCAGATGTCTCAGCTTTTCGTAGGTCGGCATCCCCATGCCGACAAGCGGGGTTTGCAACCTGTAAGCGCTGACGCTTTGTCCGGCGTCAAAGGGTTGCCGCCTGCCTGCAGCAGGCAGGCCCTACTTTTACCAGGTGAACGAAGGCTCGAATTACCATAAGGCTTTCTTTATTTTTCCACATAAAACGATGAATCGCCCCATTTTTTCGCTATTTTAAACATACCTACCCTGTCGGCATTTTGCAATCCATATCTGAAAGTATATCCCCGCAAGCGTTTCAACCGGGTACAGCCCGGCAATGGTGACCCGGTCCAAAAGCCGATGCAATATGCGTATGCCAATATCGGGCCTGACAGAGATTTGCGCGCCCTCCTTCACCAGCCGCATGATTCGGAGTAATATGAAGCCGGGTAACGATGAGCATTCGTTCTCGAGAAGGATTCCAGGAGACATACCATCATTGGAAAAACCGCACAAATGCTGACGAGTGTTTCCAAGGGCTCGGCAAATAAAATCGACAAACATTTCAATACGGTTTATGGGCAAAGAAACATGTTTTTCTTGACTTTATAAGATTGCGGAATTATGGATGTTATTTACTGCCGTATCAAACAGGGACCTTTGCAGGACATCTATTTTTGTTCACGTTCAAGGAAGGCGAAAATGGAACCGGAGGAATATATTGAATATTTCGAGGATGCCATTTTGAGCCGGACGCCGAAATCGGGCCAAAAGGGGTGTTATGCAAAGGTCCTACAGGTATTGAGCAGAAACGTGAGACGTTTTCAAGCATCTCGAAACGATTAATTCAATGGATGGAGGCGCATATGAAAAGCGCGAAACTGATTGCCGTTTTGGCAAGCATGGCCCTTATCTTTGGTTTTACGGTCGGCACTGTGGCCGCCGACACCCTTAAATTAGGCGTTGCCGGACCTCACAGCGGCAATTTGGCCTCTTACGGCATCCCGACTGTCAAGGCGGCTGAATTGGTGGTTAAAGAAATCAATGCCGCCGGCGGCGTGATGGGCAAGCAGGTCGAACTGGTTGTGGAAGATGACGTTTGTAAACCCGAAGTGGCGACCAATACGGCCACCAAGCTGGTTTCCGATGGGGTGAAGCTGGTCATCGGCCACATCTGCAGCGGCGCCACCAAACCGGCCCTGGGGATCTATAAAGACGCGGGTGTCATTGCCATATCCCCCTCGGCCACCAACCCGGCTTTGACCCAAAGCGGCGACTATCCCAACTTCTACCGCACCATCGCGTCCGATGATGCCCAGGCGCAGTTGATGGTGGACTTTGCCGTTGACACCTTGAAATTCAAAAAGCTGGCCATCCTGCATGACAAAGGCGATTACGGTAAGGGCTTGGCCGAGTTCGCCAAAATCTTTGCCGGCGAGAAAGAGGGCGCCGAGATGGTTCTCTATGAAGGGATTACCCCGGGCGCCGTGGATTACTCCGCCGTGGTTCAAAAAATCAAACGCAGCGGCGCCGAAGCGGTTCTTTACGGCGGCTACCATCCCGAAGCGTCGAAACTGGTCACGCTGATGAAAAAGAAAAAGATGGATACGGTCTTTATTTCCGATGACGGCGTTAAAGACGACACCTTTATCAAGGTTGCCGGTGAGTATGCCGAAGGCGTTTACGCTTCCGGACCCAAAGACACCTCATCCAACCCGCTGACCATAAAAGCCAACAAGGCGCATCAGGAGGCCCATGGCGCCGATCCGGGCGCTTTCTACCTGAACGCCTATGCGGCCATCCTGGCGATGCTCAACGCCGTGGAAAAAGCCGGCGGCACCGACTACGAAGCCGTACGCAGTGCACTGCAAAACGAACCGGTGGAAACGCCTCTGGGCAGCATCAAGTTCGACGAGCGGGGCGACGCCATTGGTGTTGGTTTCTCCATGTACCAGGTCCAGAACGGTGTTTACAAAGAAGTCCGGTAAACAGTAAATCTCTAAAGCGGGGCAGCGGTTTTGCCCCGCTTTCGCTTTCCCCGAAAGATCAGCGCCCAATAATTCGCCATGGAATATTTTATTGAACTTTTTCTGGGCGGCTTGACCCGAGGCAGTATCTACGCCCTCATCGCGTTGGGTTACACCATGGTGTACGGTATTGTTCAACTGATTAATTTTGCCCATGGTGAAATCTACATGATCGGCGCCTTTACGGCCCTGATCGTCATCAGCGTGCTGACCTTGATGGGCTGGAACCAGCTGGCCATTCTGTTTATCGCGGCGGCTGCGGCCATTGTTTACGCCTCCATGTACGGGTTTACCATGGAGAAAATCGCCTACAAACCGCTCCGTCAGGCGCCCCGCCTGTCGGCCCTGATCAGCGCCATCGGCATGTCGCTCTTTCTGCAAAACTATGTTCTATTGGCGCAAACCTCCGATTTTATGCCGTTCCCCGCACTGATCCCCGAATTGGATTTTTGGGAGCCCTACGCCCACATTATCAGTTCGGCGGAGTTGGTGATTATTGGCACCACGGTCGTTGTCATGATTCTTCTGACCTTCCTGATCAAATTTTCCCGGATCGGCAAAGCGATGCGCGCCACGGCCCAGGATCGGGAAATGGCCATGCTGGTCGGCGTGGACATCAATAAAGTGATCTCCACCACCTTTGTGATCGGCTCGGCCACAGCGGCCCTGGGGGGTGTCTTAATTGCCTCACACATCGGCCAAATCAACTTTTTTATCGGCTTTATCGCCGGAATCAAGGCCTTTGTGGCAGCGGTGCTGGGCGGGATCGGCAGCATTCCCGGCGCGGTATTGGGCAGTCTGGTATTGGGCTGGACGGAATCGTTTTTTACCGGTTACATCAGTTCCGATTACGAGGATGTATTTGCGTTTATCTTTTTGGTGCTGATATTGATCTTCAAGCCCGCCGGCATTCTGGGGCGTTCTGATTCCCAATAAGGTATAGCCCTTTTATGAGTACAAGCAAAACTGAACAACCGAGTATCTCAACCGCCGGTGTAAAACAATCTCTGGGCGTCGCCCTCTGGTTCATGGTGCTGACCTTCCCCATCCTGGTGATCAGGGTTAATACGGTTGAAAACATAGTGGTGTGGCGCTGGATGAATATGCTCTGGGTCGGTCTCGGCTCGTTTCTGCTCTCTTTTCTGTGGCGTTTTTTAATGCGCCGAAAAGCAATGGGGCGCCGCAAAGAGACCGATGAAAACAAGACGCCTTTTTTTCAACGGCTGCTGCAAAACCGAAGGCTGACGATTCCGGCGTTGGCGTTGGCGGCCCTTTTTGCCCTTGCGTTCCCGTTTGTCTTTTCCATCTACCAAACCAACATCATGACCACAGCCCTGATCTACGTCCTATTGGGTCTGGGACTTAATATCGTGGTGGGGGTAGCGGGTCTTCTCGATTTAGGCTATGCCGCTTTCTACCTGGTGGGGGCCTATTCCTACGCTCTGCTCAACTATCATTTTGGCTTCGGGTTCTGGAGTTGCTTAGGAATCGGCGCCGCCCTGGCGGCCATGTTCGGCATTATCCTGGGGTTTCCCGTGCTGCGCTTGCGGGGCGATTATCTGGCCATCGTCACCCTGGGATTTGGTGAAATTATCCGCCTGATCATGGAAAACTGGAATGAATTTTCCTTTGGCCCCAGCGGCATTGCCAACATCCCGCGCCCCGGATTCTTCGGTATGGAAATGAACATCGAACAGGTGACCATCTTCATCTATTTTCTGATGATCGCCCTGAGCATTTTTACCATCTTTATGGTACACCGGCTGCAAAATTCACGTATCGGCCGGGCCTGGATCGCTTTAAGAGAGGATGAGATCGCCTGTCAGGCCATGGGTATCGACAAACGCAAAACCAAACTCACCGCTTTCGCCCTGGGCGCTACCTGGGCCGGTTTCGCCGGTGTTGTCTTTGCCGCTAAAACCACATTCATCAACCCGGCCAGTTTCACTCTCTGGGAATCAATCAACATCTTATGCGTGGTGGTGTTGGGCGGCATGGGCTCGATCCTGGGCGTCATCGTCGGCGCCTTTACCCTGATTCTGCTGCCGGAATACCTGCGCTTTTTTTCCGAATACCGCATCCTGACCTTTGGTATGATTCTGGTGCTGATGATGGTTTTTCGTCCCGACGGTATCATCCCCGTTGTCCGGCGAACCTACCAGTTTAAAGGGGACGCATTATGACGGCCCCGATTCTGGCGGTTGAAGATCTGACCATGGATTTTGGTGGTCTGCGGGCCCTGGACAGCATTGACCTGTCGGTCAATGACGATGAAATCGTGGCGTTGATCGGACCCAACGGAGCCGGTAAAACCACTTTCTTTAACTGCATCACCGGCATCTACACCCCCACCAATGGATCGATTGATATTGCGCCCCCCGGCCAACCGGCCGTAAGTATCAAAGGGCTTAAACCCAACAAGGTAACGGAAAAGGGACTGGCCCGGACGTTTCAGAATATCCGCCTTTTTCAAAACATGACCGTGTTGGAAAACGTCATGATCGGCCGCCATTGCCGCAGCCGGGCGGGAATTTTAGGCGCCGTCCTAAAAGGGCCCATAACCCGCAAGGAAGAGGCCGATATTATTGCCGCCAGCTACGCTGTTTTACAAAAGATCGGGTTGGCGCAGCACGTCAATGAGTTCGCCAAAAACCTGCCCTATGGCGCCCAACGGCGGCTTGAAATCGCCCGCGCGCTGGCCACCGAGCCCTTTTTATTACTGCTAGATGAACCTGCGGCGGGTATGAATCCCAACGAAACCCGGGAACTGGACAAGTTGATCTTGCAAATCCGACGCGAGGAAAAGGTATCCATTCTGCTTATTGAACACGACATGAAGCTGGTCATGAGTCTGTCCGACCGGATTTTTGTGGTGGATTACGGTAAAAAAATTGCCGAGGGCAACCCTGAAGAGATTCGCCATAACCCGGAGGTGATCAAGGCTTATCTCGGCGAGGAAACCGACGATTGATGGCGTCGTAAAAGCCCCCATCTATTGCGGTGTTGTCAATTTTATCATCCCCGGTATACTAACCTTCATGGCCGTAAACAGCCGCAACGAACGATGAAAGTCTTTCTTTTTGTACATATTTGGTAAGACTTTTCATATAAACCTCCATGGCCGTAAACAGCCGCAACGAACGATGAAAGTCTTTCTTTTTGTACATACTTGGTAAGACTTTTCATATAAACCCTGTATTGCTTCGGCTGATAATGATTGCAACACCTTGCATATGAACCATTTACCTGGCCGTCGGGTGATTGGTACAAGGTCTAAGAGAATGCTGGATGTTAACAATATAAAAACCTACTACGGCAATATTCAAGCCCTCAAAGGGGTGAGTCTTTCCATCAACGAAGGGGAGATCATCACCCTCATCGGCGCCAATGGGGCTGGTAAAACCACCACCTTGATGACCATATCGGGGATTATACCGGCAAGAAGTGGTGAGATCAAATTCAAGGGCGAATCCATTCAGGGACTGAGCCCCGATCAAATTGTCGCCATGGGTCTCTGCCAGGTGCCCGAGGGGCGCCGGATCTTCCCCTATCTGACCGTTGCGGAGAATTTGGATATGGGCGCTTATCTGCGCACGGATAAAGAAGGCGTCACCCGGGATCTTGAATATGTTTATGCGCTTTTTCCCATCCTGGCGGAACGGCGCAACCAGCAGGGCGGCACCCTCAGCGGAGGTGAGCAGCAGATGCTGGCCATCTCCCGCGCCTTGATGGCCCGTCCTCGTCTGCTGCTGTTAGACGAGCCCTCCCTGGGATTGGCGCCCCTGATCGTCAAAAGAATCTTCGACATCATCAAAAAAATCAACAGCGAGAATAACACCACCATTTTCCTGGTGGAGCAAAACGCCAATCAGGCGCTTAAAGTGGCCCATCGCGGTTATGTCATGGAAAACGGCCGGATCACCATCACCGACTCGGCCGCCGACCTTCTTGCCAATGAGGATGTGAAAAAAGCCTATTTGGGAATTTAGGGTGCCGACCTTTACCTTGATCTTACTTTGCTCAATCAGAACTACCCGACCCCGGATCATTCCGACAGCATGATAAACATGGCCCGCCGCGGTTGCGCCGGTGAGGCCGAGAAAAAGATAGACAAAGAATACCGGGCGTCTCACCAGAGCGTAAACCGCCAGTGCCACGGGTATAGAAGAAACGGCACCGGGATTTTTAACTGGGGATTTTTAACTTGACCCTTGTGAAACAATGTGCCATATTGGCAAGAAAATTCCCTGAAAGGAGTCCGTTTGAAAAAAAATAATCCCAAAACCGGGTTTTCACATCTCCGTGAACAAGTTGGTCTCTCGATAAAAGATTTATCTGCAGAGTTGGGATTTTCTGTGCGGACACTTTATCGATGGGAGAAGGGTGAAACAAAACCACGCCAGGCTGCAATTCATGTTCTTCAAAATATGGTGAATCAGAAGAATAAACCTTTACGGTTGGTACCCAAATTCACCTTTATAGATCTTTTTGCCGGTGTTGGAGGTCTTCGAAAAGGTTTTGACCTGATTGGAGGCAAATGTATATTTACCAGTGAGTGGGATAAGTATGCACAACTAACCTATAAGGCTAACTTTGATTCTGATCATGAAATAATTGGTGATATTAGACCGGTGACAGCTCGTGATATCCCTCCTCATGATCTTTTACTGGCGGGTTTTCCATGTCAGCCGTTCTCTATTGCTGGTGTTTCGAAAAAGAAGTCTCTTGGCAAACCTCATGGTTTCCGATGTAAAACCCAAGGTACACTTTTCTATGATGTTGCTCGCATTATAGAATATCATCAACCTGGAGCCTTTCTTCTCGAAAATGTAAAAAATCTTGTCAACCATGACAAGGGCAGAACGTTCAAAAGAATTCACAAGACTCTGAAAGATGAACTTGGTTACCATGTTTCTTGTAAGGTCATAGATGCACGGTCTTGGGTACCACAAAATCGTGAAAGAATATTTATTGCCGGGTTCCGGGATAATAATACTTTCAGTTTTGATGGTTTTCAGATCTCCAGCCCTATGAACGGGCCTCGTCTAGGAACAATACTTCATCCTGAAGATGGAACTGAACCGGAAGAAAAACCATATACCTTGGGCAAAAAAGCCCGTGTTTCGGGCAAGTATACGCTTTCTGATCACCTATGGAATTATCTCCAGGCCTATGCAGAAAAACATCGGAAAAAAGGCAATGGCTTTGGATTTGGTCTTGTTGGCCCGGATGATGTTTCTCGTACTCTCTCAGCACGCTATTACAAGGACGGGTCAGAAATTCTGGTCAGGCAGAAAGGCAAAAATCCACGTCGCTTGACGCCAAGAGAATGCGCCCGCCTTATGGGATTTGACCGGCCCGGTTCAAATGGTTTTGTTATTCCCGTTTCTGATACTCAGGCGTACAGGCAATTCGGGAATGCTGTGGTGGTTCCGGTGGTTAATGCTATTGCCAGATACATGGCCCCACAGATAACAGGTGAACCTCAGCAGTTACCAGTGTTTCCTGAAGAAAGCGGAGAGCTTTTCGCCCGTGGCTGATATCGTCTCTCCGGCGAAACGAAGCTACATGATGTCCCGGATTCGGGGTAAAAATACTCGTCCGGAACTCATAATCCGAAAAGGCTTGCATAAAAAAGGTTTCCGATATCGCTTGCATCATTCCGGCCTTCACGGCAAACCGGATATGGTTCTTGCAAAATATAATGCCGTTATTTTCATTAATGGTTGTTTTTGGCATGGTCACAATTGCTGCTTATTCAAATGGCCCGCTTCGCGACCGGAATTCTGGAAGGAAAAAATTACCAAGAATCGTGAAAACGATATGAAAAACAAGGTCAGGTTGAGAAAATCTGGATGGCGTGTCCTGACCATATGGGAATGCTCCCTGAAAGGACGTGGGCGCTATCCGGATGAAGCGGTTATTGAAAAAACAAAGAACTGGTTGTTAGGTGGTGGCGATAATTCTGAATTGAGAGGAACGGTATAATGCCTCTTGGAGACTTGTATGACTGGATCAATGATTTTTCCGGCCATGAATTCATCTGGTATGTAAAACGTCTTTCAGGAAATGATACTCTTGCCAATCGCTCACACCAGGCAGGCCCGTATATTCCACGTGAATTTCTTTTAAAAATATTTCCAGAGGTGAATAATCCGGAAAAAGAAAACCCCGATGTTTGGTTTGATCTGTTTATCGATTCTCATGCGGATCATCGTAATATTCGGGCGGTCTGGTATAATAACAAGTTTCGTGGAGGCACGCGGAATGAGGCACGACTTACAAACTTTGGCGGTAGTACTTCAGCTCTACTTGATCCTGAAAGTACTGGAGCAATTGCAATTTTTTCTTTTCGCCTGAAAGAAGGCTCCGGCGTGATTGATTGCCATGTTTGGGTCTGTTCTCATGAAACAGAAGAAGATGTTGTTGAGAACAAGATTGGACCAGTTGAGCCGGGTTCGTGGGTAGTATGGACACCTGACAAACCCGGACAGTCCTCTTTATTTAACAAAGGAAAACCACCACGCAAAAACTGCTGGCTTGATAAAAATCAAATACCGGAAAGTTGGTTGGTAAAATTTCCTGATAGCGCAGAAATCATAAAAAAATCTGTTCAAATCAGCCCGTTTGGTACCATTGATCCCGATAAGCGTATTTTAAAAAGACGAGAGTGTGAGTTTCAGGTTTTCAGAAGCCTTGAGGAGGTTATTGAGCTTCCGCTTATTCAAAAAGGCTTCAACAGTATTGATGACTTTATTGCTAAAGCGCAAACCATTCTGCAGAGACGCAAGGCAAGGTCAGGACGTTCCCTTGAACTTCATACCCTGGAAATATTTATTGAAGAGGGGCTCAGGAAAGATATTGATTTCTCCCATCACCCTGAATCTGAAAAAGGCAAACGCCCCGATTTCCTTTTCCCTTCAGAGTCTGCGTATAAAGATGACTCGTTCCCTGATAGTAAACTTAAGATGTTAGCCGTTAAAACCACCTGCAAGGACAGGTGGCGACAGATTCTTAATGAAGCGGATCGGGTAATCACGAAACACCTTTTGACCCTGCAGGAAGGGGTGTCCGAAAATCAGTTTCAGGAAATGTGTGAGGCAAATGTTCAGCTTGTGGTTCCAGAGCCACTTATACGGTTTTATCCCAAAGCGATTCAGGCCGATCTTCAAACTTTGGAAAGCTTTATGGCGGATGTTCGATTATTAAACCTTGGGCTTGGGTAATCAAACGGCCCCCAAATCAAAAGTACGAAAAATTCTGGACACTACCATCTCAAATTCGCCCCATGCAATATCCGAGATGATTACTGTTGTCCGGCAAGAGAGGCGCTGATTGCCACAGGAAAGCGCTTTTCCGGCGGTAAGCGTTCCAGCGCCTTATATTGATTGGGAAGTAAATTGAACTCTGTTTTAAACCGGGAACGGCTCTTTTCCAAATCCGGCCTCTCGCCGACCCATTCGCCCTTGCGCATCACCGGTTCCAAAAGGGCGCGAGCATCATCCCCTGTTTCATCCCTTACCCCAATGATGTCCCGGGCAAAAAGGCCGTCACGGTTACATTGGCGAAAAACCTGTTTTTTCCCGGCCAGGGTTCTCTTTCCGGGGCTATTTTTGCGCACGGACCTTGTTCCATAGTGGACCATCTTATAAACGATATTGAGATAGGGCTCGTCCGCCGACACCGTCACCTTGTTACCCACCCCAAAGGCGTCGATGGCCGCTTTTTGGGCGAGGGCCTCCCTGATTTTGAATTCGTCAAACCCGCTACTGGCAAAAATTTTTACCCCATGGCAACCGGCGCCATCTAAAATCCTGCGCACTTTTCGGCTCAATGCGACCATGTTTCCACTGTCAAGGCGGACTCCCAACAACTGCCTGCCCTCACCTCGCATCCGATTGGCCACTTTCGCTGCAGCACGCGCACCTTCAAGGATATCGTACGTATCGATCAAAAAGACGCTTTTGGATCCAAAATCCTTGGCAAATGCGGTAAAGGCGGCTTCTTCGTTTTCAAAGGCGGTTACGTAGGAATGAGCCATGGTGCCGGAAATGGGGATTTTCCACATTTTCCCGGCCAGTACATTGCTGGTGGCGCCGAACCCGGCCAAATAGGCGGCGCGGGCCGCCAGCATCCCGGCATCCCTGCCCTGGGCCCGGCGGAGCCCAAAATCGATCACCCCGCGGTTTTTCGCAGCATGAACACAGCGTGCCGCCTTGGAGGCGATCATGGTTTGAAAACCGATCAGGTTAATCAATAAGGTCTCTACCAGTTGCGCTTCAATAATCGGCGCGGTGACTTCCAAAAGCGGCTCGTGGGCAAAACAGAGGGTCCCCTCGGAAAGGGCGACAACATCACCTGAAAAACGAAAATTCTTTAGATAGGTCAAAAAATCGTTTTTAAAAAGATCCGTTGATTTCAGATAGGCCACCTCGCTATCGGAAAAACGCAGATCACAAAGGCTCCGCAATGCGATGTCCAATCCGGCGGCAACATAAAAGTTGCGTTTGCCGTGGAGGGGGTCCCGGATAAAAAGTGAGAACGTCGCCGGCTCCTTTTTGCCCGTTGCAAAATAGGATGCCCCCATGGTCAACTGGTAGAGATCGGTTAACAGCGGGCTGCCGCCGGGTCCAAAAGGCTGCGGGTCGGGCGGGCGCATCAGACGGAGAACTCTGCGGCGCGTTCACCCAAATTGCCATAGCGGTGGTAGTTGTTACAGATGCTCTGCTCTTTCACGTAGTGCAGCAGCTCCAGCCGTCCTTGCATCAGAACCGGCTTGCGGGCGATGTAGTGCCCCTTTTGGGCAGCCGCGTTGAGCACGGTATCCGGCGCACGACCTTCACGTGCATAACGAATCCGGCAGTTATCGTTCATCTGACCGGCAAGGGCCTCATCAGCCTCAAAGACCCATTGGACTTCCTCCATTAACGTCCGGCATTGGGGCCGCCGTAAAAAGAGAGTTACCCCGTTTTCAAAATCCCGCGGCAGGCTCAACATTACTTTGCAACCGACAATTTTTGCCGCAGCAATTCGGGCGACGGTTTCAAACAGGGAGTCCTTTTCATGCAACCGGACCACCACATTATCCAGCGGTAAATAACGGAAGTGGTTATCCTGTCCCCGCAAATGGACATAATCTTTGGGTGTTCGGAATTCTTTTTCCGCCCAATAGCAGTAGCTGGTAACCGCCCGGCCGGATCTTGCCAAGTCGTTTTGCCAGGGCCCGGCTTGATTCCAATCTACCGCCCGCTGCCAAACCTTGGCCAGGTGCAACAGGGGCGATGCGCGCTCAATGGCCCCTGTTTCCGACGGATAACCGGTTTCCGTAATCTTCATGAACTGCACCGCGTAATTGGGTCCACCCGCCTTCATACCGGCCCCCAGGGCTGATTTGCCCATTCCACCAAAAGGCTGCCGGAGCACAATGGCGCCTGTGGTGCCGCGATTGATATATAGGTTGCCTGCCTGGATGGTATCTTGCCAGTGGGCCTGTTCATCCTCATCAAGGCTTTCCATCCCACTGGTCAGGCCGTAGCCGGTCATGTGTACCGCTTCAATGGCATCATCCAGCGTGTCAAATGGCATCACGCCCAGGACCGGGCCGAAAAATTCGGTCATGTGGGTATAACTCCCGCATTTGACACCCCACTTAATCCCCGGCGTCCAAAGGTGCGGATTCCCATTGATCCGGCGCGGTTTTAGCGCCCAGGTTTCCCCCTCATCAGCCAGCTCGGTCAAGCCCCTTTGCAAATCACCGCGAGGCGTTTGCACCAGTGGCCCCATACGATTTTCAAAATTCCAGGCGCTGCCCACAGACCAGCCTTGAGCCGCTTCCACCAACTGTTTTTTAAAATGCGGATCGTCGTAGAGCTCTCTTTCCAGCAGCAGGAGTGACGTGGCTGAACATTTTTGCCCGCAATGGCCGAAAGCCGATTGTAAAATGTTGGCTGCAGCCTGTTCGCGGTCGCTCATGGCCGTGACGATAGTGGCGTTTTTACCGCCGGTCTCCGCCGCCAAAAACAAGCCCGGGCGTTGCTCCAGTATGCGCATGCCCGTATCGGTTCCGCCCGTTAAGATGACATAGTCCACATCGGGATGTCCCACCAGGTAAGACCCGCCTTTACTACCACTACAAGGAACAAACTGCAGCACCTTTTTGGATATGCCCGCCTCCCAAAAAGCATTACACAAGGTCCAGGCGGTCAATACGGCCGACGAAGCCGGTTTAAAAACCACCGTATTGCCCGCAGCTAAAGAGGCGGCAATACCACCACAAGGGATGGCAATGGGGAAATTCCACGGCGAGACCACCAGTCCGACACCTACGCCTGATGTCTCCACATTGCCTAACGCCTCTAAAGCTTGAACGGTATGGGGATAGTACTCGACAAAATCGACGGCTTCGGACACTTCCGGGTCGGCTTCGCTGAAGACCTTGCCGGTTTCCGCCATTGCGGCGCCAATCAAATCCCCTCGTTTTTGCCGCAACACCGCCGCTACCTTGGAAAGGGCCTCATGGCGCTCGGTAGTCGTTTTTAAGCGCCACCCGTCAGGATCGTTTTTCGCCGCCGTAACCGCCTTTTTGAGATCGTTTCGGGACGCTTGGGCATAATGCGCCACCACTATAGCACGCTCCCCCTCTTTTAGCTGGTTGGGGTCCACAATGTCGCCTTGATCCCGATTCTCAAATCGTTCTTCCCCATCAATGACGATGGGAATCTCACGGGGGGTGTCTATAACAGAGGCTTGCCACCGTTCCCGAATCTCCTCGGCCCATGCGCGGTTGGCGGAAAGTGAAAGGTCGGTATCGGGTTCATTGACGAACCGCCCGTCGTGAAATGTTCCTTTGGCAGTCGGGTGATCTTCGGCCAGCCGGTTTTGAGTTCTAAAAGTGGTTGTTTCCAGCTTTTCCTGGTGATGGCAGGAAGCCACAAATTGCGCTTTCAACATCTCCCATACATGGGTGCCGGTTTCCAGCATACAGGCATGGCGCAGAAAATTGTCCGGCGCCGTGTTTTCGTCCAGCCGCCGGATGAGATAGGCAATGGCGCTGATAAAGTCTTCCTTGGTGGCTACCGGCGCGTAGACCACCATATCGCGACCGGTTTCCTGCAGGGCTCTGCGGACATGATCGGCCATACCTTCCAGCATTTCAAAGGTAAAATACGCCAACACACCCTTTTCTTCGGCCAAGGTGTAAGCATAGGCCATCTCGAACAGGTTGTGAGAGGCGATGCCCAGCGTAACGGCCTTGACCCGCGCCGGTTCCAGCCCATACGTCACCATGCGTTTATAATTGGCATCCACGTCGAGCTTATTGTCATAGGGCGCCAAAGGCCAGCCGTGCAATGAGGCCGCCACCTGCTCCATTTCCATGTTGGCCCCTTTGACGATCCTGAGTTTGATGGGGCTGCCGCCGTCGGCCACCCGCTTGCGAGCCCATTCGGTCAACTCCTGCTGGATCGCGTAGGAGTCGGGCAGATAGGTTTGCAGCACAATACCGGCCGGCAGCGCTTTGAACTCCGGTTCTTCCAAAGTCCGGCAAAAGAGTTCCTTGGTAATCTCAAGATCGCGGTACTCTTCCATATCCAGGGTAACAAATTTGGGTTTTGTTCTGCCTTTATCATCACGATAGTGATTCTTCCCGGCCGACCGAAAAAGGGCCGTCAAACGCTCTTTGAGCAGCCCAAGGGTATGTTCCATGGCCAGAGAACTGATCTGAGAATACAGCGTTGAAATTTTGACCGAGATATACGCCACATCGGGGTTTTGCAGATCCTCAATATAGGCCTTGAGCCGCCTTTGCGCTTCGGCCTCGCTTAAAACCGCCTCGCCCAGGTGATTCATGTTGACAGTCACCCCTTCTTTTTTACGGCGGGCAAGATAGGGCGTCAGAATATCCGCTTCACCCGGAATTACCGAGCGACTGCTATCCTCACGCATTTTTTCAACAATTTTGGGAACACTGGCGTGTGGAAAATAGTGCCCGATCCCAAGAAAAAGCCGCATGAGCACCTTATCGGCGGCTTTAAAAAATTCAGGCACGCCATAGCGGCTAAAAATCGATTTGATCTGACCGGCGATCCGTTTCTTGTTGGTGCTGCGAAAACTGCGGTCAATCATCTGCGTCATGACGACCTTGTCGGTGGGGTGCTCCAAAAGCCGCTTTAACTGCTTCTGAATCGCTTTTTCTTCTCCTGTTAACAGCTCGTTGGCACGATCCTGCCACTTTCCGGCCAATTTAGAGGCTCTTTCAATCCGCTCGTTTAAACGAGGCTCGGTGTTCATATCACTCCTTGGGAAGAAACCAATTCAACGGGTTCGACATCAGCTGAATTTACCGGGAATACGCCCTCTTCACAGTGAATATTGTTTCGGTTACATCGATTTCGCGGCTTACTCTCCGAGATAGGCTTCGCGGATTTTGGAGTTTGTAAGGAGTTTTCCCGCATCATCTTCAAGGCTTATCTTGCCGGTTTCCAGCACATAGCCCCGTGAAGCAGCTTGTAGCGCGAGGTTGGCATTTTGCTCAACCAGCAAAATCGTGGTGCCGTTTTTTTGATTCACATCGGTGATGATATCAAAAATCTGTTGAACAATCAGCGGCGCCAGTCCCAAAGAAGGCTCATCCAGCAACAGCACCTTGGGTCGTCCCATCAGGGCCCGGGCAATGGCCAGCATCTGCTGTTCTCCACCGGACAGGGTGCCGCCCTGCTGCTTGTGGCGATCACCCAAAATCGGGAAGAGATCGTACACCTTTTGCCGATCCTCTTCGATGGCCTCTTTGTCTTTGCGAAAAAACGCACCTAACGTCAGGTTTTCATCCACAGTGAGGCGTGGAAAGATACGCCGTCCTTCGGGAACCTGGCAAAGCCCGTCTTCAGGCAAGTTTTCCGCTGCGGTTCCATGAATAGCCCTGCCGTTATACCAAATCTCCCCCTGGTCAATGGGAATCACACAGCAGGTCGTCATCAACGTCGTTGATTTTCCCGCACCATTGGCCCCGATGATGGCAACAATTTCACCGGGATATACCTTGAGGGATATGCCCTTGAGGGCTTTAATGGAGCCGTAGCTGGAGTAGATGTTTTTCAGTTCAAGTATCGGTTGATCAGCCATTTAGCCACCCTTTGCTTCACCGCGGGCGCCCATTCGTTTAGCCGGAACTATTTTGAGAGAGCGATAAGCTTTGCTGAATAGCAAGAAGATCCCTACTTTCTGGGATCCTTACGAAACTGGAGGCTGCTTGACATGGTGGCGGACAGTTCTGCCTTCCCGGGGAAACCTTGGGTTGTTCAAGCCGCCTTTTTTATGCTGGCGATATGCTTGCGGCGTTTTTCAGCAGACTTTGTGTGGGTAAACCATGGCAGGTCAAGAAAGTGTCCGCCTGATTCATGCAACTTTGAAAAAGCATGTAGCAGTGCCATGGCATACGGCTCATTCTTGTATTTTTCAATGAAGTATGGGTCATTTAAAGCCGTTTTAAAATGATTCTTATTCATTTTGTGCCTCCTGGCTTTATTATGGCTTATTCCTATGTATTTCAATCCATCTGCCATACATCTTAATTGTAAACAGGTCGGGGTAATGCTCTTTTAAATATTTACAGAACTCATGAAAAACCAGATAAACCCCATGGATGTCACTATAAATTTTACAATACAATCCGTCAACAGCATTTTCAAGTTTATTTAAGTGTCTAATCAGTATGTCGTTCAGGATGCCGATGATACCATCAATAATCGGCACGACATCGTCATATTCCTCACCATCAAGATCCATATTACGATCCGGGTTGAAAAATATCTGCATGTTTTTAAAATAGTTCGGGGCTTTTCTATCATCAAATATAGCCGCTATCTGCCCATTATCATCTGTAACCGAATACCAATTGACACCAGAATAGAGTTCGCGTTCAATTCTATCAAGCCTGTTTTTCTTGGCGCCCAAGTCCTTCCAGTCCGACAACAATTTAGACTTTTCTGTTGCTTCCAGCTTTTTAATGTCCATAATTCCTCTTGGTTCCAGTGTTCGCCGGGGCTTTTTATACCCAACAGGTAATACCAATCGCAATATTAAGCAAGCTTTTCATCCTATACTCCCTCCCCTAAATCTATATCCAACGCACTGGATCTTTTAACCAAAACATGATTCCACCGACAAATAAAATAGCCAACATTTCAGAGTATATTGTTTGCATTGAGAATGCTGTTACTAAATTACCATCGTCTTAAAGACGATGGGTTTGTGGTGCGTCAACGTTATTTTAATGATCGGTCGGAAGGCCACCCCATTTATGGGGTGGTTGTTTACGCCGACTGGACGAAACCACCGGCTTTAGCCGGGGGTGATCCGTATCTACATACATACTGCTATCTGAAAGATGACCGTCTTAAAGACGGTGGTTTCAACCTTATAACGGACGAATGAATATCGTCTTTTGACAGTGAGCAAGAAAAGCGGCCATTTAGCCATCCTTTTCTTCACCGCGGGCGCCCATTCGTTTAGCCGGAATCAGACCGGCGGGCCGAAAGAGCATCATCACCACCATGGCCATACCGAAGGCCAGCATGCGATAGGTTTCAAACTCACGGAAAACCTCAGGCAAGACGATCAACGCAGCCGCGCCCAGGATAATTCCGGGAATGGAGCCCATACCTCCTAAAACCACCATACTGAGCACCATGGCCGACTCCAGAAAGGTAAAACTCTCCGGGCTGACAAACCGCATCCGGGCGCAGAAAAAGGCTCCGGCCAATCCGGCAAACAGGGCGCCCATGGCATAGGCCAAAAGTTTGAGTAAAAAGGTATTGACACCCATCAACTCCGCAGCGGTCTCATCTTCACGAATCGACTCCCAGGCCCGGCCGATACGGGAATAATTGAGATGCCGCACGGAAATAATCGTGATGACGGCAAGGGCCAGGGCGATGTAATAGAGGTAGTGTAGCTTCTTTAAATAGAGTATTTCAAAGCTAAAACCGCCCTCAAAACCGGGCCACAGGAAACTGGGCGCTTTTACCCCCAGCAAGCCGTTGGGCCCGTTGGTTAACTCCATCCAGTTGTTGAGCAAAATGCGGACGATTTCGCCAAATCCCAAGGTGACGATAGCCAGATAGTCACCGCGCATACGCAGGGTGGGATAACCGATAATGCATCCGGCGATCATGGCCAAAACAGCGGCGATGGGTAGACAAACCCAAAAGGATATCCCGTAGTGGAGATTCAGCAAGGCATAAGAGTAGGCGCCAACGCCGTAAAAGGCGATATAGCCCAGATCCAGCATCCCGGCCAGACCCACCACAATATTGAGGCCCAAACCTAAGCAGATATAAATCAAGACATTGACGGCAACATCCTGAGCGTAGCGATTGGTGAACTGCGGGTAGCCAAGGGCCGCAGCGAGAAGAATTGCCAGCCAAATCCACAGAGGCACGTTACCCGATGCTTCTCCGATGGATTTTCGTAAGCCGGACAGGGGCCGGCTGACACGATCGAGACCGCCACTCTTTTTCACGAAGTATATCAGCAGGCAGATGAACGTCCCCGTTGCGATGTAAAGCCAGACCGTGAAGGTTTTGGCAAATGAAAGGGTTCCGTCCGGATGAATCCCCAACAGCGGCCAGAGCAGCCCCAAAAGCCAGATCAGGCCGATGACATAGGGTTTCCAGACTTTTTTAAACTCAGGTTTCATTTATATTCGCGCCCACAATGCTGGATCGCTGCCGTCGCGCCCGGAAGATTCGAATGATTGCTAAACGCGCGTATCATCAATATTCTCACCCATAATACCGGTGGGTTTAAAATAGAGCACGGAAATCAGAATAATAAAGGCAAACACATCTTTATACTGACCGGAAATGTAGCCGGCGCCGAAGATCTCCACCATGCCGATAACCAGCCCCCCCAGCATGGCGCCGGTTATGTTACCAATGCCACCTAAAACAGCCGCGGCAAAAGCCTTGATACCGGGTAGAAAACCCATATCGTAACGCACCGAACCGTAATAAAGCCCTACCATAATTCCGGCAGCAGCGGCCAGCCCCGCGCCGATGGCAAAAGTCAAGGAGACAATTCGGTTGGCGCTGATGGAGACCAACGCACTCATCACTTTGTCCTGGGCTGTGGCCCGCATGGCCATACCGATTTTGGTTTTAAACACCAGTATATTAAGCCCAATCAGAAGCGTGATGGTCATGCCGACAATCGCCATCTGCAGATAGCTGATGGTAACCATTCCGAAAGTAAGACCACCCTGGAAAAGCTCGCCGGGATAGGCTTTATCGTAAACCCCCTGGGTCAGCATCAGGCCGTTGGACAAAAAGATCGACATTCCCAACGCCGATAGCAATGCCGCCAGACGCGATTGACGCCGCAACGGCTTGTAGGCTACTTTCTCAACCCCCATGGCCAGAAAAGCGCAGTACCCCATGGTAAGCACAAAAGAGGCGGCCAGGCAGAGCAGTGGGGCGCTTTCCAGCCATCCGTTGCCGGCAAAAAAGGCCAGCAGGATCACTCCCACATACCCACCCGCCGCGAAAAATTCACCATGGGCGAAGTTGATCAGCTGGATCACCCCATAGACCATGGTATACCCCAATGCGATCAAGGCGTAGAGCCCCCCCAAAGTGATACCGTTAATCAATTGCTGAATAAAATAATCCATAAACGTCCATTCCGGCCAAGTCGAAACAACAGGGCATTAAGGCCCAGTTGGACACGGCCCCCATGCAACTGTTTTTCACCCAAGGGCCGTTCCGTATTGAAAAATGGACCACTCTGTCCAAGCCACCGGGTCGTCATTTTCTATTTCCAGCCTATTTCCGGAGCAACCCTTTTTCAGGAGACCAGAAAGGCACAAACTTACCGCCTTCAACTTTATAGGCGATATAGGATGATCCGGAGTCACCTTTTTCATTAAACTTGATGCGTTTAGCCACACCGTCAAAGTCCATCTTCATGATCTCGGTCTTGATCCCGGCCGGATCGGTGGAACCGGCGGCCTTGATCGCATTTAATAGAACGATCGCCGCATCATACGCATAGGTGGCGTATGCGGCGATGGGCCCGTACTTGGGGACATAACGTTCTTCAAAGGCTTTGTATTCAGGTGTGGCGGTATCGGTGAAACCGTAGGTCAGGTAGACCCCTTCGGCCGCATCCTTGGCCACTTCCATGAACCTGGGCTGAAACACCGCATCCTGGGTGACGATCTGTGATTCGAGTCCCATCCGCTTGGCCTGCAACGTCATCAGCGCCGCCGGAGAGAACCCCTGCAACGACATATACAGAATGTCCGCATTGGCCGCTTTGGCCTTGGTCAAAACGGCGGCAAAATCTTTGTCACCCTGGTTCACATGATCATGCTCCACAACTTCCAGGCCCAATTCCTTGGCAGCTTTGGCCACGCCGTCAGCCAGTCCCTGGGAGTAGGTGGTTTTATCGTCAACGATAAAAACGGTTTCGGCGTTCAACTGCTCTTTCAAAAACCTGGCGGCGGCCGGGGCCTGATCATCATCACGGCCACAGAGCCGGAACATGTACTCAAGACCACGGTCGGTCACCTTTTCGTTGGTGGAGGCCGGGGTCAGCATGGGAATATTTTCTTCATCCAATGTCTCGGAAGAGGGAATGGTGGATGAGGAGCAGTAGGCGCCGATGACACCCGCCACCTCCAGGTTGATCAGTTTGTTGGCCGCGGCTACCGCCTGCTTGGGATCGCAGGCGGTGTCCTGGGCAAACAGTTCAATTTTGTCATAACCCGGAACGCCGCCGGCCGCTTCAAATACTTCAATGGCTGTTAACACGCCGTTTTTAATATCCGTGCCATCCGAGGCGTAGGGGCCGGTCAGGGGGCTCATGGAGCCGATCTTCAGGGTTTTCGCCATTACCGTTCCCGTCAAGAAAGGAACAACCATTAATCCAAATACCAGTGTTACCAAAAGCTTTCTTTTCATTTGACACCTCTCTATCCAATTACTGTTTCTCTGCTGCCGGTTGACCCAGGTAGGCTTCGATCACATCGGGATTGGATTGAATGGCTTCCGGAGCTCCTTCGGCAATCTTGACCCCATGATCAACACAGACAATTCGGTTACAAACACCCATGACCACTTTCATGTCGTGTTCAACAAGCAACACATCGATACCCAACCGGGAAATACGGGAAATGTCGCGCATCAGGGCCGAACTTTCCGACGGGTTCATACCAGCGGCCGGTTCGTCCAATAAAATCACCCGTGGTTCTGACGCCAGCGCGCGGGCGATTTCCAAACGGCGCTGCAAACCGTAGGGCAGGTTTGACGCCACTGTATCGGCGTAATCGCCAACCCCCATAAACGTCAACGCTTTCAACGCCCTTGCGCGAATCTGCTCCTCTTCCCTGCGTTGGGAGCCGGTCCGGAAAATAGCGCCGATCACCCCTTTTTTTGAGCGGCAATGACGCGCCACCATGGCATTTTCAACCGCTGTCATGGCTGAGAAAAGGCGGATGTTCTGAAAGGTTCGCGCAACCCCCTTGGAAAAAATCTCATGGGGACGCTTACCGATGATACTTTCATTTTTAAAACGCACATCCCCTTCACTCGCCTTATAGACCCCTGTCAGCACGTTAAACACCGTGGTTTTACCCGCACCGTTGGGCCCAATCAGACCCACGATCTCCCCCTTGTTAATGGAAAAACTCAGTTCAGACAAGGCCACCAATCCGCCAAACCTTACCGTGATGTTCTCCAGTTCCAACTGCGCCATAACTCAAACCGTTTGTTTGTAGGCCAACATTGAATGGATCATAACCAGTCAATTCATAATTTTAAGTAATGTTCCGGTTACTTTTTGCCACTCCCGCAGCTCCATTTGCCTGCTGAAACGTGCGACCTGCTTGCGGGCAGGTTCTCCGGCCCGCTGGGCGTCCCCTTGCTCCATAGCCGCCACGGCCTGTTCCGGTTCGCCTAACAGCGCCGGATTTGTCACGCCGGTTTCTATCGGCGTCATATTGCCGAACCCATCTGAAAGATCGGCAGGTACATGGAGATGATAATCCCGCCGATCACCACTCCCAAAAAGAGGATGATGGCCGGTTCCAGAGCCGTCATCAGATTTTCCACGGCCCGTTCCACCTCTTCGTCATAATAATCGGCAATCTTGATCAGCATCATATCCAGGGTCCCCGACGACTCCCCCACGGAAATCATCTGATGCACCATGGGCGGGAAAACCGGACTGTTGACCAGCGGCGCGGCCATGCTTTCCCCTTCGGCCACCGATGAACGTACTCGATAAATCGAATTTTCGATCACCCTGTTTCCGGCGGTCTTGGCCACAATATCCAAAGCCTGCAAAATCACCACACCGCTTTGTAAAAGCGTCCCCAAGGTTCTCGAGAACCTGGCTACCGCAGCTTTTTTAAAAAGATTGCCCACCAGCGGGACTTTTAACAAAAAGCCGTCAATCCTTTCTCTTCCCTTTTCAGTCCGGTAGTAGAACTGTACGGCAAGAACAAGGCCCACCAGGCCCGATAGTATAAATGGCGCACTGTTTTTCACAAAAAGGCTCAGGGCAATTACAATTTGAGTCGCCAGAGGCATGTTGCTGCCTATGGAAGCAAAAATATCCTGAAACACCGGAATGACAAAACCGAGGATAATGCCCATGACAATAACGGCCACCGTGATCGTAATGGAGGGCAGAATCATGGCTCCGCGCAACCGTGATCGTAATTTCATCGCCTTTTCAAGATAGAGGGAAAGCCGCAGTAAAATACGGTCCAGGACTCCGCCCGTCTCACCGGCCGCTACCATGCTGACAAAAAGTTCATCAAACTGCCTGGGGTGTTTTTTAAAAGTGTCGGCCAAGGTTTCGCCGCTTTTGACATCCTCTTTGATAGCAGCGATGATTTTACGAAACGATGGTTTGGTTTCCTGACGCTCCAACACTTCAAGGCATCGGATCAAAGGCAGCCCGGCGTCAATCATGGTAGCCAACTGCCGGGAAAAAAAGATGATGTCCCTGGGCTTTATGCGCTTTTGAAATAGCGTGTTGTTTTCAAACAGATCCTTTTGTTTGCGGTTAATTTTCCTTGGCTTCACCTGAATACGGTGAAGCTGCTCGCGCACCGCATTGGCATGGGCGGCTTTCATCTCGCCTGTGACTACCTCGCCTGTCATATCAAGGCCGTTCCAGTGGTAAACCGGCATATACGCTCATTTCTTTTTAGGTGGCAACATCTCAAAAAATCGGAGTGCGTAACATATGACACACTAATATATCTCTTTTTTTCAGGTCAAGTTATTTACCACATTCCTGATCCACCATCAAAAAAGTAAAAACCCTTGTTGTGCGTGAGCAATCAAATAGTATGATTTCAATAGAAGAAAACCGGCATTGATCGTCTTATGTGGAGCCAATTTCAAAACTATCAGAAACTATTGCCTGAGTGTTCCTGATAAGCGCCACGTTCTGTGAAAATTGATCAACATTGCTTCAAACAACGGATATAGAGGGTGAATGCTCATAAAATGACTGTTTTGGGGCATACCGGCCCGTTCGCGGTGTCATTTCAACACGGAAAACGACGTTTCACTTGAGACATATCGCCCTAAGCGATCATTCGAAAAAGCCGGGTCGCGGTAATGACAATAATTCCGAACATCAGATGCGTCATCACTTTGGTCGCCCCTTTTACGCGAACGTTTCGCCCACCCTAATTATCCTTGAGGCAGCCATTAACCCGTTCAACACTACTTCTTTGACCAAACCGTTTGCGGGTGGGCGGATCCATATATCTCTTTTTACCTCGACGGGGGTTATGGTCAATAATGGGCTTGCGCCCCAAACGTTTACTAAAATTAGGCTTTTGAAAAATGTTAATTTTTGCTCAAGTTCAAGGAAGACGAAAAGTTTGACGGAGGAATATATGTAATATTTCGACGATTAATTTTTGAGTCTGATGCCGAAATGGGGTAAAAAGGGATGTTTTTCAAAGATCTTTTATATCTGTTTGGCAACATGATCATATAGCTCCTGCCACTCGGTGTCCAGATCATAATCCGGTACCGGCCTATTTGCCCGTTCGTACCAATAGCGGGCATTCCACAATACGCCCTCTTTGCGATGGAGGTAGGCATGCACCCAATTGGCATCAGGGGTCAGATATTGCTGAACAATACGGTGGGAACGATCCCAATCACCATTCTTTTCGATTTCCAAGGCTTCAATGAGTATCTTCGGGTCCATCACGGTTACCTTTTGCTATGGTCTGACCAAGAAAGGATTTTTGCTTGCCGCACCGGCATCCGATTCCTATTATTTTTTGATCAGGCGGCTCTCTGCAACCGGCGCCATGACTTTTTAACCTAAGACAGATGTGGTAGGTAGGCAACCACCATTACGGTTGCTTTTTATTGTCCCATTCGGGGAATGGGAGAAAACCCCTCGCCTTTAGGCGGTTGAGAATTCACTTGATAGCGTGGGCAAAGCCATGATGCAATGCAGGTCCGAGGCGGCCAGACATTTTAATTGTAACGCCATCCTCTTTTTGAGCTGGGGGACTGGCCGGCGCCCTGGTGGCCGGTCCCATTGTGGACCTGCTTTTGAAGCAGGGCGCCGATGCCGTTTTTGCCTACCGGATGGCTTTTGTGGGGGCCATTGTATTGACGGTGATCGGTCTTATGATTTTACTAAGCCTTTTTGTGATGCTGAAACTACAATCCAAAGGAGACTGCCGTAATGTTTAGATGGCTGAAAGAGCTGTTGGCCAGATTGTTGGGGAGCTATGGACGCTTTGAAAGAAGCCGCCGGGTGGATGCCATTTTTGAAAATGGGGAAGTGATGCCCGATACCCATTACTATATCGCCGGGTCGCCCAGCGACCCCCAGGCCTTGTTGGGGCTTAACGTCGCCTGGGAGTTGGAGTCCCGTTGGTGGTCCCGTTTTGATGCAACACCGGAGCGTTTATTGCGTCTTACCCAAAGTATCCGCCTGATGCCCACTGTGGATCTCACCGATGATCCCAGGGTGTTGGGCTGGTGGATCCGTTCACCCCAAGGGGATATGATCGGGATGTTTTACGGCGTCAATCAAACCGTTGCCAAAATTAAGGGGGCCCGGCGGATCAATGTCTATCCTCCGGCAATGCAGGATATCCAGGAAGGGCCGTGATGAAACGGCCACTTGCGTTGCGAAGTAAATCCTTTGAAATCATTCGATGGAAAAAGAATTCCAACAAAGATTTTGCCTCTGAGGCGTTGGCGACGATCAACGAAGAGCCGCTTTCCATTCGCATCGAAGGGTCGCCCTATGCAGTGGTGATGCGCACACCGGGTGAAGAGATTGCCCATGTGGCCGGCTTCTTTTTGGCCGAAGGATTGGTGGATCGGCAAGAAGAGCTTCGCAATATCGGTTTCTGTGACGGGGCCGACACCAACACTGTTGCGGTGACCTTGAGTGAGAATCGAAGGCGTCAGGTTGACGCGCAGTTGGACCGGCGCGGTTATATCAGCCAGACCAGCTGCGGGATTTGCGGCAAAGAGGTGGTGGCGGACCTGGTTCAGGAGATATCGCCCATGGAAGATGAAACCGTGCTTCCCATTGAGGCGGCGGCGCAAAAATTGGCTTCTCTTTCAAACCTGCAACCCTTACGCGAAAAAACCCGCGCGGCCCATGCCGCGGTTTTATATTCCGCTGGTTTAGAACAACTGGCCGTTGCCGAGGATGTGGGCCGCCACAACGCTCTGGACAAAGCCGTGGGGAAACTTTTTTTGGATGACCGCCTGCCGGAAGCGAAACTGCTGGTACTCTCGTCACGCGTCTCCTACGAGCTGGTACAAAAGGCGGCCCGCGCCCGGATCCCCGTTATTCTCGCCATGTCGCGGCCTACAGCCCTGGCCGTCTCTTTGGCCGTGAAGCTCAACATGACCATTGCGTGTCATAACTCCAAAGACGGCACCCTTTTGGTTTACAGTCATCCGCGGCGGTTGTTACCCTCCCAATAGACTACAGCGACAGGGTGTCGCCCGGCTGCATCACCTTGCCGCTGCAATCGGTTTGGGCGATTACCCGGTCAACCCACGCTTGGGGGTCCTGCTTGATCACATTAGACAGGGTTTTGTGTCGGAGGGACCGTTTCGGGCCGGTCATCTACGGAAACAATCTGCCCAAACAGGGTCAACGTCAGATTATCAATCATACCGATATGGCGCAAGGCTGTTTCCACGCCAATGGCGGGCGTTGGGATCCCTTGCAGCAGCAGCGTTTCCATATTGTGATTGCGGGACGCTTTTTCAAAACGGTGGTTTTGCCGCAGCGCCTTGATATAGCTGCCCTTTAGACGCGCAAGGGGTTTGAGAGGCTCGGCATGGGCCGCGGACCCACCCCAGGCGGTCAGCAAAAGATCCAGATGTTCAAAAAAAGCATTTTCAAAGCGTTTCCTGTTACAAATAAATTTTTTAAAGCATTCGGTAACAGAGGGCGCCAAATCAACCCGGGCGTTGCGTAAAGCAACCCGGAAGCGCAGTTTTTCGTTGGCGCGTAACTGCTGGTCGGCCAAGGGAAAAAGGTTGGGATTGATCGGCCAGGTCAAATAAAGCCGCGCAATCAATTCGGACAAGCCCCATCCCGGCGGAGACCATCGGGCTGCAGGGGAATGGTTAGACGGCCGGATCTCAATTACAGGCGGCTTTTGCACGAGCTTTTCAACGAGCGCCTTTTCCTCGGTCGGTGTGACGGTAAAGCGCCACAGAAGGGGTTCCAGCGCGGTTTGCAAATGAATATCCGGGGTCATTAATAATGAGATCACCAACACGGCGTCGTTATCGTCCGCATCGCTTAAAAGAGAGGACAACCGTTCAATCGGACGGCCCGACAGTTCCGTGACCCTCGCTTCGGTCTCAGCATCCAGGTCGATTCCATTTTGCAGATGGTGCCCAATTTTGGCAGCAAGGGCGTCAACAGCGGTTTTATGGGTATTATTAGTCAATAAAGCGGCTCATCTGTCGGATGATGTGCTCTTTTGGCAGCGAACCCACCAGCATATCCTTTAGCGTCCCTTTATCGAAAATCAGCAGGGTAGGAAGGCTGCGCAGGTCGTAACGAGCCGTTAAGATGGGGTTGGCCTCAACATTGAGTTTGGCGATACGAAAGCGGCCCTTATATTCACGGCCCAGGGATTCCAAAATGGGCGCCAGGGTGGCGCAGGCGGTACACCAAGTGGCCCAACAATCCATTAAAACAGGCAACGCGGACTTTACTACCGTCTCTTCAAAGTTGGCGTCGGTGACCATGATCGGCGTGGATTGCAGGAGTTCACGGGTTTCAATGGCTGCTTGGCAGCGGCCGCATTTGGCAATAGTTCCAATCTTGTTTCGGGGGACTCGATTTTTGGCCAGGCAATTTGTGCAGCGCAGGAAGAAGTCTTGGCTGAGATTCATACTATTTCCTTTGGTGTTAAATGTTGATGCCGGGGCCGACTGTTTTTGCACTTATACAATAGTCGCATAAATGATTGTGGCAAGTCCGGATTTACGGCATGGAATGAATATAGCCGTACTTTAGTTGATTTGCCGCAATTGTGCACTATTTTGGTTTAGCAAATAATGGCCTGTAACCTGATGAACAGAAGAGGAGGAGGAGGAGATGAACATTACGGACCTACTCGGACAAATGGTACAGCAGGGGATGTCTAAATCGAGCAATAAACGGCTTGAAAACATCTTCGGCAAGGGCGGCCGCGAAGGCGGCCTTGTGGGTGAACTGGGCGATTTATTGAGCCGGGGCGCCCGTGCGGGCGGTGGTTTACAGGATAAGCTGGGCGACCTTTTGGGCGGACTCAAGGACGGGCAAAGCGGACGTTCCGGTGGCGGGTTGGCCGACATGCTGGGTAAAGTTTTGGGGAGCGGCTCCCTGAGCGGTCGGCAACGTCAACGGGGCGGCGGATTGACCGATTTATTGGGCGGTCTGCTGGGTGGCGGTTCCGGTAAGGGGTTGGGATCCAGTAAAAACCTGGCGCTGGGCAGCCTTGCGGCTCTGGCGGCCGCAGTGTTGGGGGGCAAAGGGGGTTTTAAAAAAGCCCTGGGCGGCGGCGCCTTGGCTGTGCTGGCGGGCATGGCGTTTTCAGCGCTCAAAAAAGGGGGACATCGCAACACCCAAGTACCGCTGGGTTTACGGGCCCCTGAAAACGAGACCGAGGTGCGTGAGCTGGAAAAAAATGCCGGCCTGATTTTAACCGCGATGCTCAATGCAGCCAAGGCCGATGGTCAGATTGATAAAGCGGAGTTTCAAAAGATACTGGGTCAGGCTAAAGAAGAGGGGCTGGATCGTGAAACTGAAGAATTTATCATGGCGGAAGTGGAAAGACCTATTGATCTCAATGGCTTGTGTGCCCAAGCGCGGCATCAGCCGGAATTGGCCGCACAGCTTTACGCCGCATCGCTTTTGGCTATTGAAGTGGACACCCAAGCTGAACAGAATTATATGCAGCAGCTAGGCCAAGGACTGGGCCTTGACCGGGCGACGCTCAACCAGTTGCACACCATGGTGGGAATGGCTTAGCGGGTCTTCGTCTGAACCTGTAAATTGGAAGATACGCGCGTATAGAGTCGAAGGTCAGTTCTATACGCGCTTTTTTTGCTTCCCATGATCGGTCGGTTACTCAACCATCATGATATCAATGCGCCTGTTTTTCCGACGACCGCTTCTTGTGTTGTTATCTGCGATGGGAAGGGTTGCGCCAAAACCTTCCGTTTTAATACGCGCTTCAGAGATTCCCAGATCAATCAAGGCATTTTTAAGATTCGTGCTGCGTTCAAGTGAAAGCGCCCTGTTTAGTTGAGGATTGCCGGTATTGTCCGTATGTCCGCGCAAACTAACATTAATATTGTCGTAAGCATGCAGCAATGCCGCAATACCTTTGATCTGTTCCATGGACTCACGATCTTTCAGTTCGGCTGAGCCCAGCCCCAAAAAGATACGGTCAAAAACATACGGTTGGTTAAATTGGCGGTTTAAAATCGCTTTTTTGAATTTATCCTCCAGGCTGTCCGCCTGAAGTGTGACCGTTTCACCGCCCGGTAGCGCAAACTGCAACCTGGAAAAATCAGCCTGCAGCTTCGCAGCCTTCTCCGTGGCTATTCGTTTCTCTTCAGCTAAACGAGCCTGCCTGGCTGCCTCAGCCATGATGCGTTGTCGATCTGCTTCCAGATTTGACTGTGAGGCTTTTTCAGCGGCTAACTGCCCGGTCAATCGTCGGGCCTCTTTCTCAGCCTTCAGGCGTGCGGCTTCCGCTTGTTCCCGGGCGGCTTTTTCAGCAGCCACCTGTTCAGCCAGTTGCTGCACCTCTTCTTCCATTTTTAAGCGTATGGTTTCTTCAGTGGCAAGGCGTTCAGCAGATAATCGCGCCTCATCTTCCGCCTTGAGTCGAGCAGCTTCCGCCTCTTCAGATGTCGCTTGAGCCGCCTGCAACTCTTGTAATTGCATTTCGAGTTTTTGCCGCATGGCATCGGAACGATGGCGAGCGGCCGTTTCGGCTTCCAGTTTGGCAGCCCGGTCCGTCGACTTCTCGGAACTATCACTGGTGACAAGTCGGGATGGGGCGGCGGCGCCCACATCGATCGTTTCTACAGGGATCCCCTCATCGACACCGGGGTCTCTGTCATGTATAAAAAACCAGTACAATAACCCAAATAGCAACAGCACCAGTATGGCAATCAGATTCTCCTGTTCCCGGGTTACGGGTCGCTGTTGATTTGATATATCTGTCATGGCTGCACCGCTATATCGCGCCTCCTCAATTTCCTGAATGTGTCAATTTCATGGACAACATGTGCACAGATGCAGGCATCTCATGAAATGAACAGACACCGACAAGCCCGAAAGTTGATGGGTCTGTCTGTATCACTCGTACTATTTCCGGGTAATGTTGTTGGCCCAGTTATCCGCCACGGCTTTTGCTGCGTCGCGGCCTCCCAGCCCGAAAGCCAGTGCCGTCGCAACCGCCACCGCGCCGATGGTAAAGCCAAAGGCCATATTAACGATATTGTCCGCAAGGCCCATTGCCCGAAGACCCATCGCCAGAACCAAACCCAGAATCGCAATGCGCGCGATATTGGCCAACCCTTTGCTGTTAGTCTGCACCAGCTTGTTGTAGGCCATGGTGCTAAGGAAATTACCAATGATCAAGATTAGACCGCCAATCAATATACCACCGCCAAACTCCAGTACTTTGGCAAAAACAGTGGAGATCACATCAATCCCCAGCATATTCACCGCTGCGGTGGCGGCCGTCAGCATCGAGAAAAAGATAATGGCGCCGCCGATCAATTTGGTCGGCGTGAAAGAGGGCGTAAAAAGATTTTGGGCGCCCAGTTTTTCCGGCAATGCGTTGATATTCATCCCTTCCAAAAGCCCTGTCAGCACATAGACCACAAACTTGGCGACAAACCAGGTCACCAACAGAATGATACCCGCGCCAACGATGTTGGGTACCGCTGCCATTAATTTATTGATCATATCAGATGCGGGGACGGTAATGGCGGGAATATTCAACACCCCCAGCGCGGCTACCACAATTGGAAGTAGAATCGCGCCAAAAATAAACGCGCTGCCGAATTTGGAGACCTTGATGTTGTCGTTGCCCATTTTCAGAGCCACCTGCTCATCAACCTTGCCAAGGCCGGTACCCACTAATTCAGAGACGATCTTCGCAATGATCCAGCCGGCATAGCCAATGACACCAGCGCCGATGATGTTAGGCACCACAGCCAGAAATCGATCCAGCAGATTTTTTAACGGTGCTAAAACATCCGTTAAACCAAAGTGCTGCAACACCGCCATCAATACAAAAATGGTCAAAACAGCCTTGATTAAGGCCGTAATGGGCCTGATCAAATTTGATTTTTCAAGAAACCCGACGCGGCCAAATAAGCGGCGAAAAAGCCCCGTAATAAAGCTGACAATAATTAAACCAACGATCAGAATCAATAGCCCGATCAGTGCGTGTCCGAGCTTTCCCGTGGCAATGGGACCTAATGCGTTTTGAATTGTTGAAATAATGCCTTCCATGCCATACCTCCTTTTTCAGTTTTAGCAGTGGTTCACAAAATTAATAAGCCGTAGTGTCAAATCAGATAGAAGATAGATGCCAAAGACTTTTGGTTGGCGCAATGTTTCTTGCAATTTATAGACTCTTAGGGAATTGAGCATATAAATAACCAGACAAGGGTGACGTGTCAATCCTTAATTCTTTAACTGTCCGGGATGATTTTAACTTCTGCACGTGAGAGCCGGCGGTCAGACGTTTATACCCTCTTTCAGGATGGCAATCATTTTCACCATATCTTCCGGCAAGGGTGCGGTGAAAGTCATTTTCAAACCACTTTTGGGGTGCGCAATACCCAATTCCCAGGCATGCAGCATCTGCCGCAGGATGGGTAAATGCCTTCCGTTTTTAAAAACGGGCGGCTTTTGGGCCTGTTTCTTTCCGTAGACCGTATCGCCTAGAACCGGGTGCCCGATAGCGGCCAGATGGACGCGGATCTGATGGGTCCGTCCGGTTTTAAGATCCAAAGCCAGTAACGCATGGTTGCCAAACCGTTCGGACACCTTCCAGTGGGTCTCCGCCCGACGGCTGTGGGGGGCGTTTACGCTCATCTGCTTGCGAAGGGCCGGATGCCGGCCAATGGGTAGATCAATCCGGCCGCTTTCTTTGTCCGGATTGCCAATCACCACCGCGAGATATTTTTTGTGCACCTGGCGGGATTTAAACAGCGCGGTGAGGTGTTGATGAGCCAAGTCAGTCCGCGCGACGAGCAAACAACCTGAAGTTTCCTTGTCCAGTCGATGAACAATTCCCGGCCGGATATGGCCGCCGGCTTCCAGCCGGCCGGGAAAGTGATGCAGAAGTGCGTTTACCAGGGTCCCTCTAGTGTGGCCGGGCGCCGGATGGACCACCATTCCGGCGGCTTTGTTGACAACGATGAGTTGGTCGTCGGCGTAGAGGACATCTATCTCAATGGCCTCGGGGAGGGCCTCAACCGGTTCGGGCGGTGGGATGCCCCCCCCGATCAACTGCCCCTGTTTAACGGCAAAGGCCGGTTTGACGATTTTCTTGCCATCCACTGTGACGCGGCCGTTACGGATCAGTCGGGCCGCCGCCGACCGGGAAATTTCGGACAAATGAAGGGCGATTAATTGATCGAGACGGCACGGGGTATAAGTGGCATCGGTGATAAAATGAAACTGTTTTTGTTTGGGGGTTTCCACGAAGATATTGATACGATGGCCGATGTTCGGATAATCGGTGGGTTCTGTCAATGACATAATGAAAGGTTAGTCGTCTTTAGCACCATCATCTTCAGGTTGTTCCGGCGCCGCAAAAAGGGCTTCCATTTCGGCCAGGACCGCTTTTTCCGAAACATTTTTGGCAGTGGAGAGTTCTTTAACCAGCAACGCTTGGGCCGTATCGTAAAGCTTGCGTTCACCAAAAGAGAGATCTTTGGTAAACCGCAGAAGAGAAAGGTCGCGATAAACCACAGCCACATCAAAAAGAGAGCCGGTCTTGATCTTATCCATGTATTCCCGGTACCGACGGTTCCAGGTCTGGCTTTCATTGATGGCGTCGTCAGCCGAGGCCATTACTTCATAGAGCTTGGGAATATTTTCCGCCTTGATCACGTCGCGGAGACCGACCTGGGCAACATTTTGGGTCGGTATCATAATGGTCATGCCGTTCTCGATGATTTTCATAATATAAAAATCGTGGGGCTCGTCATCGATGATACGGCTTTCTATGGCCTCTATCCGGCCGACGCCGTGAGCGGGATAGACGGCCATATCACCCACCTTAAAAGTGCGGATAGCAGGTTCTTTGGGCGGGGTCTTTTTTTGTGGATCTTTGGTCATGTCCCGTCGATTCTCATCAAGATTTGCGCAATGCAAAGATTCTTTGTACCACAAACGGCCCAAACAAGCAAACAGCAAAAGTTTATGGCGATATAATGGGGGCTGGTAAATTAGGTTCCTCGACATTTTGTGTGGATTTGACCTAAAGCGCCGACTGTTTCACTCATACCGCAGCATAGGTCGGCATCCCTATGCTGACAGGCTTTTATGTAGGTCGGCATCCCCATGCCGACAGGCGGGGGTTTGCAACCTGCAGGCGTTGACGCTTTGTCCGGCGGCAAAGGGTTACGGCCCTACTTTTATCAGGTGAACGAAGGCGCGAATTACCAGAAGGCCTTCTTTATTTTCCCACATAAGACGATGAATCGCCGCTTTTTTAGACAATAGGAAAGTCGCCATGCAAAATCCGGCTTTATGGCAACATAATAGGGGCTGGCAACGTATTTAGGAAAAAAGGATTGACGCCGAGTGACGTCAATCCTTTTTAAGCCAATTGCCCGTAGCAGGAATTGGGGTAAAGATTACAGCAGGAAGGGCACCATCAGCAGGGCCACCACGTTGAGGATTTTAATCATCGGGTTCACTGCCGGGCCGGCCGTATCCTTGTAGGGGTCGCCTACGGTGTCGCCGGTAACGGCGGCTTTATGAGCATCACTGCCCTTGCCGCCCAGGTGACCATCCTCGATGTATTTTTTGGCGTTATCCCACGCGGCGCCGCCCGTGGTCATGGAGAGCGCGACAAATACACCGGTCACGATGGAACCGATGAGCAGGCCGCCCAGGGCGATTTTGCCCAACAAGAAGCCCACCAGCAGCGGAGCCACAACAGGCAGCAGCGCCGGAATCAGCATCTCTTTAAGGGCGAACTTGGTAACGATATCAACGCATGCGCCGTAATCCGGTTTGGCGGTGCCTTCCATAATGCCCGGTATTTCACGGAACTGACGACGAACTTCATCAACCACCGCGCCGCCCGCATTGCCTACCGCTTTCATGGCGATGGAGGCAAACAGGTAAGGCAGCAGACCACCGATAAAGAGGCCGATAATCACGTTGACGTTTGAGAGGTCAAATTTCAGGTCGGCGGCGGCGCCCTTGATCTGGAATTCCATGACATACGCGGCGAACAAAACCAGCGCGGCCAGGCCGGCGGAACCAATGGCGTACCCCTTGGTAACGGCCTTGGTTGTATTGCCCACGGCATCCAGCGGATCGGTAACAGCGCGGACGGATTCATCCATTTCGGCCATTTCGGCAATCCCGCCGGCGTTGTCGGTAATGGGGCCGTAAGCATCAATGGCAATAACCATACCGGTCATGGAGAGCATGGACATGGCGGCCATGGCAATACCGTAGAGGCCGGCAAAGCTGTACGCCAGGTAAATGGCCAGGCAGATGGCCAGCACCGGCGCCGCGGTGGCCTGCATGGAAACGGCCAAACCTGAGATAATGTTGGTACCATGGCCGGTGGTGGAAGCTTCGGCAATGGCTTTCACCGGGCCAAAGATACCCGTGTAATATTCGGTAATGATAACGATGACAACCGTCAGCGCCAGGCCGATCAGCGTACAGAGCCAGATACTCATCGCGCTAAAATCGCCGATGCCGGTCATAAAATATTGACAGGCAAAATAGAAAACGACGCCGGCCAGTATTGCCGAGCCGAACATCCCTTTATAAAGCGCGCCCATGATGTATTCGCTTTTGCCCAGGCGGACAAAAAAGACCGCGATCATAGAGGCGATAATGGAGATGGCGCCCAGGATCAGCGGGAATTGAGTGGCAATGGCGTTGTCGGGGAAGAGTAGGTGACCGATCAGCATCGCCGCCACGGCGGTTACCGCGTAGGTCTCAAAGAGATCAGCGGCCATACCGGCGCAGTCGCCCACATTGTCGCCCACGTTGTCGGCGATGGTGGCCGGGTTGCGGGGATCATCCTCGGGAATACCCGCCTCCACTTTACCCACGAGGTCGGCGCCTACGTCGGCGCCCTTGGTGAAGATACCGCCGCCCAGTCGGGCAAAAATGGAAATCAGGCTGCCGCCGAAACCGAGGGCGACCAGCGCGATCACATCATGAGTGAAGTAGTAGTACCCGGCCACCGAGGTCAGGGCCAGGCCGGCCACGATCATGCCGGTGACGCTACCGCCCTTGAATGCCATGGAGAGCCCGGCGGGCATTCCGTTGCGGGCCGCTTCGGCGGTGCGGACGTTGGCCAGCACGGAAACGCGCATGCCGATATAGCCGGCCAGAAAGGAGGCCACCGCGCCCACGGCAAAGCCGACGGCGGTTTTGGCGCCCATGGTGACAAAGATCACAACGAAAATAATAATTCCTGCCACGCCCATGCTTTTCATCTGACGGTTCAAGTAGGCCACTGCGCCTTCTTTAATGGCGTTGGCAATCCTTTGCATTTTTTCATTTCCGGCGGGGGCGCCTCTGACGATACCGGCCAGAATAATGGAAAAAACCACGCCGGCGATACCGACGAGCGTGCAGACCAAGGCAACATTTTCTGCAATAAACTCCATCCTATCCTCCATCTTACATGTTAAGTTAAGTAGAGATTACATCTTTACCGTTACATTGATTCATTGCCTCTGCGGCGCCCTGGTCAATGATGGCCATGACCGCCTCCTGGGCCGCACCAATCACCATGTCCAGACTCTTTTTTTCAGTGCCGGAAAAACATCCCAGAACATGTCGGGTGACATTTTCCTCTTTTTCCGGACGTCCGACCCCGATGCGAAGGCGTATGAAGTCTCCTTCGCCAAAGGCTGCTTTCAAAGATTTAATTCCGTTGTGTCCCCCGCTCCCCCCTTTCTTTTTAATTTTTAATTTTCCAAATACCAGATCGATGTCGTCATGGATGACCAACATCTCCTGTACATCAAGCCCTAAACGGCGCGCCAGTACTTGGGTCGGCGCACCGCTTTTATTCATGTAAGCCAGCGGTTTTGCCAAATAGACATTGGCATAACCAATGCGGGCGCTACCGTATACCAGTTCGCCGCAATGCCGGCCCAGGGAAACGCCCCGATTTTCAGCCAATGCGTCTACCACCATAAAACCGACATTATGGCGGGTATGTTGGTATCGCCGCCCGGGATTTCCCAGCCCGACCACCAATCGGACCCGGGATTCCGTTTCGGGTAGAAATTCCTGCGTATCCAAGGGCAGCCTCAGGCATCCTTTGGGCGCCTGTTAAAGCCGGGGTGTCCGCTACTCAGATTCCGGGGCTTCATCCGCTTCACCTTCAGCAGCTTCACCCTCGGCGGCTTCGACGCCTTCTTCCGGTTCTTCCTCGACCTCTTCCTCGATTTCGATTTCGGCCATCTTGCTGCTGACGATGGTCAATACCGTAAAGTCGGCCTCGGACAAGACTTCAACACCCTCGGGTAGTTTCACCTCGGAAAGATGGAGTGAATCGCCCATGGTCAGCCCGGTCACATCCACCTCGATACTTTCAGGAATGTTCGCGGGGAGACAGGTAACGGCCAGTTCGCGCCTGATCATCTGAATCATTCCGCCCTCTTCCTCGCCCAGGGCCTTGCCGACGGTAACAACGGGCACATCCACGGTGATGGTCTGTTTCATGTCAACTTCATAAAAATCGACGTGCAAAGGTTTACGGCTGACCGGGTCGGTTTGAACCTCTTTCAGCATGACCGTTTTGGTAACAGTGGCGTCGTCCTCCAGGGTTAAATCGATCAAGGACTGGCCCATTTCGCCCATTTTCAACATAAAATCACCGGTATTGATCGCCAAAGTGACGGGCTCATCGGTTTTGGCCCCATACAATACAGCGGGAAGCTGTCCCCCCCGGCGCAGCTTCCTGGCGCCTCCCTTTCCTTTGGGCTCACGGTTGACAGCGGTAATCGCAATGTTATTCAAATAAACCTCCTTGTCGGCGGGGTAAAACGGCACATCCGGGTTCAAAAACCTCCATGTGTCCGGAATGATGCGTCGGATGTTTTTACGGCGCCGTTTTCCTTTTATATTAAACCGTAATGGGTATTCTCCTAAAAGTGAAGACCCTTTGGCGGGCATCTCCACATAAAAATCAGACAAACAGTTTCGCCACTGAATCACCCCGATGGCTGCGTAAGATCGCTTCACCAAAGAGGTCGGCAATGGTCAGCACATGGAATTTACCGCTTTCCACCGCCGGTTCGCTAAGGGGGATCGTGTCGGTGACGATCACCTTTTCAATGCCGGACGAGGCAATGCGTTCAACCGCCGGCCCGGAGAGCACCGGGTGGGTGCAGCAGGCGTAAATCTTTTTGGCGCCTTTTTCCATCACCGCCCCGGCGGCTTCGGTCAATGTCCCGGCCGTATCGGCCATATCGTCCAGAATGATCACCGTCTTATCTTTCACTTCACCGATAACGCCCATAGCTTTGGCCTCGTTGGGCCGGTCGCGTCTTTTATCGATAATGGCCAGGCCGGCATCCAGCCGCTTGGCAAACGCGCGGCCCCGTTCCACCCCGCCGGCGTCGGGAGAAACGATAACGATACCCGAATTAAAATTGTTCCGGATATAGTCCAGAATCACCGGTGCGGCAAAAAGATTGTCCACCGGGATATCGAAAAAGCCCTGAATCTGACCGGCGTGCAGATCCAGGGTGATCACCCGGTTGGCGCCGGCCGTGGTTAACAGGTCGGCTATCAGTTTGGCGCTGATCGGCACCCGCGGCGCCACCTTTTTGTCCTGCCGGGAGTAGCCATAGTAGGGGATGACCGCTGTGATGCGCCGCGCCGAGGCGCGCTTAAAAGCGTCCAGCATTAGCAACAACTCGACAATATTGTCGTTGACCGGCCGGCAGGTGGACTGAACGGCAAAGACATCCCGGCCGCGTACATTGGCATTGATCTCAATTTGTACTTCGCCGTCACTAAACGTGTCAATTTTGGCAGACCCTGCTTGAACATCCAGAAAGCGGCAGATTTTCCGAGCCAGTTCCGGGTTGGAGTTGCCGCTAAAGATGATGTAGTCGTTCATTCCGTTTTCCTGGTTTCACCGTGACCCAAAAATGGCTGGGGCGGGAGGATTCGAACCCCCGAATGCAAGGACCAAAACCTTGTGTCTTACCACTTGACGACGCCCCAGTAATTTATACTGCAATTGTCAAATAATCTTTTCGCACACGTCCTTTTTGAAGCGTGAACCCCTTAAGGTAGTTAAAAACAGAGCTCCGGCGGCGGACGCGGCCAGTTGATCAAAGGCCCGCCGCGCCGTGACTTTTTTATAGAAGAGCCCGAAGACCGTTGGCCCACTGCCTGACATCATTGCACCCGCGGCCCCCAACTGAAGCAATCGTGTTTTGATGTCGGCAATTGCCGGGCACTGCTTTACAGCCGCCGGCTCTAAATCATTGCAAAGCGCATGCCCCTGATTGGAGAGGAGCTTTTTAAAACTCAGATTTTTATGCTTTTGGGTGCATTTTGTCAATCTTAAATTGAGCTTCTTGAATATTTGCGCTGTCGCAAGAGGCACTCCCGGATTGACCAAAATGACCGGCAGGGAAGAAATATCTTTGGCCGGAGTCAACTGATCGCCGACACCTGCTGCCCAGGCTGCGGCGCAGTCCAAAAAAAAGGGCACATCCGCACCGATAGTGGCGGCGAGGGTGTGAAGTTGCCGACCGGACAGCGGCGACTGGTAAAAACGGTTGAGCCCTTTTAACACCGCCGCCGCATTGCTGCTGCCGCCGCCCAGACCGCCCGCCACGGGGATCCGTTTGTGAATATGGATATGCAACCCCGAATTGATTCGGGTTCTGTCCAAAAAGGCCCGGGCGGCGACATATGCAAGATTGGTTCTGTCCGTGGGGACAACCGGGTGGTTACAAGAGACGCTAATCCTGTCGCCGGTCGGTTTGAGGGAGACCGTATCGGCCAACCCCACCGGACAAAAGAGGGAACGGAGCGTGTGGTAGCCGTCAGGCCGTTTACCGGTCACGGCCAAATAGAGATTGATTTTGGCCGGGGCCTGCAGGGTCAGGGTGGTCATGAACTAAAGATGGAGTTTGAAATTGGCCAATATCAGCCTTTTTCACGAACATAGATAATTCGCAAATCGTAAAGAATGCTCTCCAGCATCTTGGCCTCTTCCTCGGTTACATTTCCTTGCGTTTTATCCTGTAACATCGCCAAAATCTCGATGGTCTGTTTAGCCATGGGTAAATCTTTAGCGGTGTCACCGGATGTCGGGTCTTTAACCGCTCCGAGGTGGACCAGGGCGGAGTGGTTTAATGAGAAAATGAAGGTGGCGAAGTTCATTTCCGGCATTTGGCCGGTTTGTGCTTCCGCTTTTTTCCGGGTGTCATTCATAAAGCGCTCCAAGCCAAAACCGTTAAAATTCCAGGGGTGTGACCGTTTTTACCAGCGGCAGTCCTTTCAGTTCCTCCACAATTTCATCGGGGATCGGCGTGTCAGTACACATAAAGATAATATTGCGATCGCCTTCCTCTTCTTGGCCCACTTGCATGCGGCCGATATTGATATTGTGCCTGCCCAAGGTTGTTCCAATCTGACCGATGGAGCCGGGTTTGTCGATATTGTGAATCAAGGCCATGTGACCGATGGGTACCATCTCCAGCCTGAAAGAGTTTATACGGACGATGCGGGTATCCTTTTTGCCGAAGATTGTCCCGGACACCGTCTGTACATAGCCGTTGGTCTTGGCCTTGACCGTAATCAGGTTGATATATTCAGCCGATTCGGAGCTAACCGATTCGGTCACCTTGATTCCTAATTCCCTGGCCAGAGAATCGGCGTTCACAAAGTTAACCTGATCTTGTACCCGGTGAGTCAAAAAGCCTTTCAGGGCCGCCGTGGTGACCGAAGAAAGATCCAGCCCCTTAAAATCACCGGCATATTCGATGGAAATTTCAGCAATGGGCTGGTTGACCAGTTGCGCCTGCAGCACGCCGATCTGTTCGCCTAATTTGAGGTAGGGTCCCAATTTTTGCAGCAGCTCGCCTGAAATCGACGGTGCGTTCACCGCGTTTAAAATAGTGCCTGTTTTCAAATAGCGGATGACCTGCCCGGCCACCGCTTTGGCTACATTGGTCTGCGCCTCACGGGTGGAGGCCCCGAGATGCGGGGTTCCGATCACCTGATCAAGCTCCAGCAGCTTCATCTTACCCGGCGGCTCTGTCGCAAACACATCCAACGCCGCACCGGCCACTTTGCCGGAAACAATGGCGTCGTAGAGATCGTCTTCGTTGCAAATACCGCCACGGGCACAGTTGATGACCATCACGCCGGTTTTCATCTGTTCAAAGGCCGCTTTGTTCAGCAGTCCCAGCGTCTCTTTCATTTTGGGGACATGGACGGTAATGTAGTCGGCCTGCTCATAGAGTCCATCCAAGGTAACACACTGATAGCCGTCGTTTTCGATCTTTTCACAGGTGACAAAGGGGTCATAGACGATCACTTGCATCTTCAGGCCCCGGGCGCGGTTGGCCACAATGGCGCCGATTTTGCCGTATCCGATCACACCCAGCACCTTGTTGTATATTTCCCGGCCCTGTAGCTTCTTCTTGGCCCATTCACCCGATTTTAGGGTGCTGGTGCCGCGGGGGATGTTGCGGGTCAACGACAGCATCATGGCGATGGCATGTTCGGCGGTGGTAACCACATTCCCGCCGGGGGTATTCATCACCACAATACCCCGTTTGGTGGCGGCGGGGATATCCACATTGTCCAGGCCGATACCGGCCCGGCCGATCACCTTTAAATTGTCGGCGGCCTCTACCAGCTCCTCGGTCACCTTGGTGGCGCTACGGATCACCAGCGCATGGTAGTCGCCGATAATCTCTTGTAACGTTTCAGGGGAAAGTCCGGTTTTAACATCAACCTCCAGGTCTTCTTCCGCCTCAAACATTTCAATGCCGATATCGCCTAATGCATCGCTGACAAGTACTTTCATGGTATGAACCAAATCCTTTCCGTAAGCCCCGATTGTGCATGAAATTTTACCAACTGCTATCAATGTCAAAACACCCAAACGGTGTTTGGGAAATAACAGCAAACATATTGATAGCAAGCTGAAATATCAAATATAAATAGTTTTCCGGTAAAATTTCATGCAAAATTCGGGTTAAGTGGGTTTCTTGCCCGTTAAGACACTGTTTGCGATGAATCAGTACCTTAGTCTAACCGTTGGTTTTGTCAAGGTAAAAGCCGCAAGCCGGACTGAATTGCAAGGCTTTCGGAAAACGAATCAATCAGGCTCGCTGCCGTTTTTCGCAAGAAAAAAATGGATAACTTGACCTCCCCGCCAGGACGTCGTAAAAACCTCCATTTACCACAGCGAAGGCCTTCTCATGACCGTAAAAGGAAAAAATGAGGGATTGACGTGGCCGCCACTGCTGCGAGGCACTCTAATCGAGCGCTACAAGCGTTTTCTGGCAGATGTGAAGCTCGATTCGGGTGAAACGGTGACGGCCCACTGCCCCAACTCGGGCAGTATGAAAGCCTGCTCGGAGCCGGGCCGCCCGGTATATATCAGCCGGGCCGAAAGTCCCAAGCGTAAACTAAAATATACCTGGGAAATCATCGATATGAGCAGTTCCCTGGTGGGGGTCAACACCCTGGTACCCAATCGGCTGGTGGCCCACGGGATTTTAAACGGCCGGATTCCCGAACTTGACGGTTACGCTGATCTCAAACGGGAAGTGACCGTCAGCCCCGGATCGCGGCTGGATATGGCGCTGTATCGTCAAATGGATGAAACGGTGTGCTATATCGAGGTAAAAAATTGTACGCTGGTTGAAAAGGGTGTAGCCATGTTTCCCGACGCGGTAACGACCCGGGGACAGAAACATTTAAAAGAACTGATAAGGCTTAAAAGTGAAGGCCGCCGGGCGGTCATATTTTATCTGATTCAGCGCTCCGACGCCAAGCGGTTTGAGCCCGCAGCCAAGATTGATCCCGATTACGCTAAAGGGTTAAAAGCGGCTGTCGCGGCGGGAGTTGAGGCGTTGGCATATGATGTTGCCATCGATATGGAACAGATCCGGCTGAACCAGCGGGTGCCGATTCACGTTTGATAATTTATAGGTATTGGCATTACGGGGAACCGTTGATGGATGATCAAATTTTACGGTACTGGAAACATGGGGTCGGCTTGGGTCCGACAATTTTGAAGCGCTTATACCAATTGGGCCGTTTAAGCTTGGGTGGCATATTTATTTATGCCGGCGGCCGGAAGTTGTTGGCGCCGGAACCCTTTGCCGTTCTCATCTACGCTTTTGGCATCGTCCCCCCGGGACTGCTCATTCCGGTGGCGCTTGGATTGCCGTTTTTAGAAGTGGCGGCGGGGTGGGGGCTGGTCTTCGATATCCGTGGTAGCCTTACGACTATTGCAGGGCTATTGGTGCTTTTTATCATGCTCCTGGGTTACGGAATCCTGATGGGGCTTGATATCGATTGCGGCTGTTTCGGCCCCGGCGATCCGGAAACCGATGCGTTTCACGGTCTGAAAACAGCCTTGTTTCGCGATCTGGTTATGCTGGGCGGCGTTGTGCTGATGTACGGGTATCGCCGCTTTCGCCACCCGTGGGTGTGAGAGCATTGGGTTGATCAACGATGATGGCGTCGTAAAAAACTCATCAACAATACAAAGAAAGGAAAAGCAAGATGCGCTTGGGATTATCCATGGCAAGATTTTTTATGATCATCGCTTTTGTGGCTGGATCGGCAATCCCCGGCGGAGCCTTTATGGGAAACAAATTTGAAAAAGAAATTGAAAAAGAAACCGGTGCTGTCAAGCTGGTCCGTGAAGTGCAACGCGGTGGCTACGATCTGGTTACCACCGACGAGCTCAAGAAATGGATTGACTCCGGGAAAGAGATGCTGATCGTCGATACCATGCCGTATGCGGAGAGCTATAAAAAGCAACATGTCCCTGGCGCAGCGCAGTTCCTCTTCCCGATTGCGGGTATGCCTCAATGGGATTCGGCGCAAACCGACGGCAAATCCCAGGATGACTTTATCCGGTTATTGGGCGACGACAAGGAAAAGACAATTGTGATTTATTGCGGATTTGTCAAATGCACCCGTAGCCACAATGGCGCGCTGTGGGCCAAAAAACTGGGTTACCGGAATGTGTACCGTTATCCCGGTGGTATCTTTGCCTGGAAAGGGGCCGACAACCCAGTGGGGAAAAAGGAGTAGATTTTTTGACGGCGCTGGATCACGCAAATAGGGACGCCACCCAAGTGAATGTGCTGGTGAACAAGATTCAACGGAACGACCGAAATCTTGATGATGGACTCGTAAAAAGTCGACAATGGCCAAATTGCTATTAATAATTTCAATGGGTTACAGCAGAAAAAATGCAAAAATCGGACTTTTTACAGGATTATCATCTTTAACGATGGCGCGAATAATGGCCATCCCGGTAATGTCGGCTGCCGCGTGATGGACGCAAACATTCATTTGATTCAGGCTTTTTTGCATCCGCCGAACCCGATCCGAACGTTGCGCTGCTACCGTACTGTGTTCCCGGATGAGCGCGCGCAAGCGACAGATGTCATCGCCCAGCCGGAACGATCCGCGGCGTAAACCGCACGAATGAAGCAACGGCAGCCATTGGCAGTCAATCATAGCGCTCTTGCGACCCGGAACATGGCTGATCCGGCGGGTATTGACCCGGTGAACCTGCCGTTGGTTCAGGCCTCCGACCTGAACCACCTGCTTCTCTTCGGCTTTCAAAACATCCTCTTTTAACAGGGTTATTGTGGATATAGTTGATCTTCTGCAACAAAAACGTATCCGACTCAATCAATTCGGGCATATCGGTTTTCTCCCAAATTGACCACCTGAAAAGCTGTTATGAGAATATGTCTTCCAAGGGAAACCGGAATCTACCTGGGGTGGCGGTATTGCTATTAACGGGGGTGCATTCGGAGACTAAATTACCATCGTCTTAAAGACGATGGGTTTGTGGTGCGTCAACGTTATTTTAATGATCGGCCGGAAGGCCACCCCATTTATGGGGTGGTTGTTTACGCCGACTGGACGAAACCACCGGCTTTAGCCGGGGGTGATCCGTATCTACATACATACTGCTATCTGAAAGATGACCGTCTTAAAGACGGTGGTTTCAACCTTATAACGGACGAATGAAAAATCCCTGATTTCGCTGCGCCCTGTCAAGGCTGCGGGGAGCTGTTTTTTGGGCCGGCATTGGTCAATGAACCGGTTTGCACAAAATCAAGCGCGGATTTTGGGATCCACACCGGTCTTGCTTTAAAGGGTTTGGCCATGTTACAAAATTTGATGCCAAGCCTGATAGAAGTGCCATACTGCAACAAGGCCTTTTTCGCCTGTAGGTTTCAAAGCCATTAATTTTTATTCGGAGGTCCGGCATGACCATTTCATATACCAAGCTACTTCAAAAAATCATTTTCGTGGGGCTTGTGGGCCTGGGGTTCTTAGCGATCATCGCCTCCGGTGGTAGTAACGAGCAGAGCGTTGGCGATGGCGACGGGATCATCGAGGTGCTCAACCGTGATGATAAAGATTATGAGGTTGAGCTGAGAAAGTTTGCCGACAATTCAGTTGTCGGATCTGCGACCGTGTTTGCCTTTGATGTCGGTGATAACGATTGGATCTTCCGGTTTGAAGATGTGCCCAACGGCGACTATTACCTGGCCATTTTCTTAAACGGCACCGAAGAAGATCGCACCGGCTCGTTTTCCATTACCGGCGAGCAAGAACGCTGTTTCGAGATTGACGATGATGGTGACCTGCAAGGGTGTTGATACAATTCGGTAAAAACCGACGCCGAATAGTTATTAACTAAAGTTTCGCAGAAGCTATACGCGTCTGTTTAATTATTGCATTTTCAATAATATCAATAAAGTGAAACAAAGTGTCAGGCTCAATTTTGTAACAAAGTACATCACTTGACCTGATAATCAGCTC
>Ga0209457_1000053_pt1:47500-49492 | contig 49492 bp, 48 predicted proteins | sample WorMetHEROISLAND_5_FD_187410 | JGI IMG/M metagenome (GOLD analysis project Ga0209457, IMG submission 187410) | Marine gutless worms symbiont microbial communities from Max Planck institute for Marine Microbiology, Germany - Olavius sp. 5 HERON... ... | reverse complement strand
GGATCGCAGGCCACGTCAACGACCTCCAAGGAGCCGGAAGGCCGAGCGCAAGGGTAAACAACGACAACGGGTCCATGATGAAAACCTCCGACGTTTGGCCTGGCGACGGGTCCGAGCCTACAGGCGAAAAGAAGGGCACAGAGTAGGCTTGGAGCGGGCTACTCTACGCGATGGAAAAAATGGCGCTACCCACACCAAACGCAAGAGGGCCCTTTTCGAGGACACCTTAGAAAAATTCAAGTACCCGTACGAGGCTGGGATGCCCTACCGAGCGCTAATCACATAAGTTCTTGAAAAATCGGCGAGAAGCACTAGTGTCCCAACGTTTAGTTGAATAAATTCAGTTGATTATCGTGATCGCGCTCATCGGAATTGTATGCATAATAATTAACCAATTGATTTAATTAAATTTGTTAGAATATGATGAGGCTCTTAGAATCTGTAGAATTATGTAGAAACTGGCATCGATTTTCAGCCGCTTCTTGATAATGGCCACGAACCCATAGACGGAAATGGCAATCTCGAGAAGACGAATAGACCTGTGGACATGCGTCGTTGTTCTTAGCCCGCAATTTCGCGGGAGAGGTTGTCACCTTAGCGTACTGCAGCTCAAATCGGTAACCGGCATAATTCCAAATATTTCTTTTTTAATGAATGGATTATCCTGAGTTATCGGTCATAATGTTGGGATACTAGTGCGCGAGAAGAGAAAATCGCATTTTCGTATCAAGACCTGAAAAATCACAGGGACACAATTTTTCAAGGCCCCTGATCAGGAACCCTGATATAGCATATCGAGGCATAAAAAAACCCCTTCGCTCTTGCAAGCCAAGGGGTTTCGAATAAAATCCTGGCAGTGACCTACTTTCGCATGGGGAGACCCCACACTATCATCGGCGATGCACCATTTCACTTCTGAGTTCGGGATGGAATCAGGTGGTTCCAGTGCTCTGTTGCCGCCAGGAAAACCAGTTAACTATTTTAGGTTGGATCACGTAAGGCTTATGGATACGTTTGGCATCAGCACCCAAAGATCTTGGGTGTTATATGATCAAGCCGCACGGTCAATTAGTACGGGTTAGCTTCACACGTTACCGCGCTTCCACACCCCGCCTATCAACGTCGTCGTCTTCGACGGACCTTCAGGGACCTCAAGGGTCCAGCGAGACCTCATCTCGGGAGGGGCTTCCCGCTTAGATGCTTTCAGCGGTTATCCCGTCCGTACATAGCTACCCGGCAGTGCCACTGGCGTGACAGCCGGAACACCAGAGGTACGTCCACTCCGGTCCTCTCGTACTAGGAGCAGCTTCCCTCAAGTCTCGAACGCCCACGGTAGATAGGGACCGAACTGTCTCACGACGTTCTAAACCCAGCTCGCGTACCACTTTAAATGGCGAACAGCCATACCCTTGGGACCAACTTCAGCCCCAGGATGTGATGAGCCGACATCGAGGTGCCAAACACCGCCGTCGATATGAACTCTTGGGCGGTATCAGCCTGTTATCCCCGGAGTACCTTTTATCCGTTGAGCGATGGCCCTTCCATACAGAACCACCGGATCACTAAGACCTGCTTTCGCACCTGCTCGACTTGTCTGTCTCGCAGTCAAGCACCCTTTTGCCTTTGCACTCAATGCGCGATTTCCGACCGCGCTGAGGGTACCTTCGTGCTCCTCCGTTACACTTTGGGAGGAGACCGCCCCAGTCAAACTACCCACCACACACTGTCCCTAATCCGGATTACGGACCTAGGTTAGAACTCCAAACATACCAGGGTGGTATTTCAAGGATGGCTCCACGGCAACTTGCGTCACCGCTTCAAGGCCTCCCACCTATCCTACACAAGTAGGCTCAAAGTCCAGTGTGAAGCTGTAGTAAAGGTTCACGGGGTCTTTCCGTCTAGCCGCGGGTACTCGGCATCTTGACCGAGATTTCAATTTCACTGAGTCTCTGGTGGAGACAGCGTGGCCATCGTTACGCCATTCGTGCAGGT
>Ga0209457_1000053_pt1:0-42500 | contig 49492 bp, 48 predicted proteins | sample WorMetHEROISLAND_5_FD_187410 | JGI IMG/M metagenome (GOLD analysis project Ga0209457, IMG submission 187410) | Marine gutless worms symbiont microbial communities from Max Planck institute for Marine Microbiology, Germany - Olavius sp. 5 HERON... ... | reverse complement strand
CGGACGCTACGACTGCGCGGCTGGTATGGAGTCGGCTACGCCCACGGTCCGAGAAGTATCCGACTCAACCCGAACCACGACCTAGGCTCCACAAACCTGTCGGAGGCCGGGTCCACCAGCATCCGGTAGGCGGGCCGTATGACTGGCCTGGAAGGCAGGCAAGCTGAGGACCACACTTGGCGGCGTGGGGTTGAGTTGAGCAGCAACAGAATCGCACCATCGCCGATAGCGGCGACGGTGCAGGATATGCGCAGGCGCTTCCCATCGGAACGCATCAGCATGCAATCATCGTAGACATTGGTCCGCAACCGGGCGCCAATCAAGGGCCGTGATGCGCTGCGCGGAGAGCGGATTGCCGTCCGGTGCTTCGAGCTGGAACAGCGAGTCGACCGGTCGGCCCGGTCTCCGCACCTAGCAAGACTCCAGGCTAGGTGTTCACATAGCCGACCCGGCCTCGATCGACGCAGATCACCACCGCCGCCGAGGTTTCTCCTAATGGAGAGAAGGGTGCGGCTCTTTTGAAACGATGCGGAGAAACCTGGAAACAAAGGCTTAGCCGATCATAGGATGAGTTGTGCCTACCATTGGGCTTACTCGATGTTTTCTTTTTTATCGCAAACGAATGCGAATGAGCCGAAAAATACCCGGCTGAGGGGTGCACTCGGCCAGCTTGAGGCACAAAGCCTTCTCGTACACGGACTCCAAAGACCCAGGACCTAAGGCAATTTCTGTCAAATGAAATACCATCTTGGGTGGTCTTTTCGTTCGTCTTCTGTGTTGCGTTAACCGTTACAGAGTCCACTAGGCGCCGGTTGCCGCACCTTGAATACGAATGAAAATCCAGCCCAATCCAGTATATCATTTTCCGTCAATCGCCTAAGACTTTGCCGACTTCGAATGCACACACAATAACACGCTGAGAGGTGGGGTCATCCTCGCCGATTTCTCATGAATACATTTGCGTTCATTGGCGTTCGTTGACGGCTGAACTTTCCGCAGCCCTTACTCGATAGTTTTCGGTAGGCGCAGCCTGCCCCTAGGCAATCCCCGCCGGTGCGATCAACCTAGCCCCGGAGCTTTTCGAATCCCCGGAGCGGCGTGGACCGCTAAGCATCAGAGCGAGGCGGCATGATAGGGGGGTGCGCAAGCTCCATAAGGTGTCCGATAAACCGGCCTTAGACTCTCGGATTTTCGACGCCCGATGTCGTTTCAAAAGAGAACCCACCCCCCGGTAGGTGGCGCGCTGTCGCGCAGCAAACACGTGGCAAGATAGGGGAATCTCGGGGAACCAAGGCCGTTCAGGCACTGGTGTGATGGTGGAGATAGGACCCAACTGCTTCCGGCTCGATATCCCCAATCTGCGGCGGATTTCCGGGAATTGACGATGAACCTTGCCAGCATGGAAGCTCGGTAGTATTCGAGATGTATTTAGAAAAATCCCATCCTTGGAATCTTTTACCCTCCAAGACGGACACAGCGATAAAATCGAGGAGAAATCCATGCAGCTCATCGATTTGCAAGCTCAATATCGGCAGCTCAAGGGCCCGATCGACGCCCGTATCCGGCAGGTACTGGACCACGGACACTATATCCTGGGTCCCGAAGTCGAAGAACTCGAGGAGCGACTTGCCGAGTACGTGGGCATCCGGCACTGCATCGGACTCTCCAGTGGAACGGATGCCCTGCTGGTATCCCTGATGGCCCTGGACATCGGACCGGGCGATGAAGTGATCACGACGCCCTTCACCTTCATCGCAACCGCCGAGGTAATCGCCCTGATCGGTGCAAGGCCGGTTTTCGTCGACATCGATCCGCATACCTATAACATTGATCCGGACCGGATCGCAGCGGCAATCACCCCGCGCACACGCGCCATCCTTCCGGTCAGCCTATACGGTCAATGCGCCGAGATGGACGCCATCGAGGCCATTGCCCGGCCCCATGGTCTCCCGGTGATCGAAGACGCCGCCCAGAGCTTCGGTGCCCGCTACCGAGAAAGACACTCCTGCGCCCTGTCCACCATCGGATGTACCAGCTTTTTCCCTTCCAAACCCCTGGGCGGTTATGGCGACGGGGGAGCCTGCTTCACCGACGATACGACCCTGGCCACCAGGATTCGCCAGCTCTCGGTGCATGGGCAAGACCGCCGCTACCACCACCCTCGGATCGGCATCAACGGGCGACTAGACACGCTACAGGCGGCGGTGCTGTTGGCAAAGCTCGATACCTTCCCACAAGAGGTCGCGGCCCGCGAGCGAATCGGTAGGCGCTATACGGAGCATCTCGCCGACAGCGTATCCACCCCCTACATTGAGCCCCATAATCGGAGTGTCTACGCCCAATACACGATCCGGGTCCCGGCACGGGACGAGGTTGCCGCACTGCTAAAACAGGCGGGCATCCCCACGGCCATCCACTATCCGCGCCCACTGACCGAGCAACCGGCTTTCGCCGACCCGGGTGCCGAGATACCGAACGCAACTACCGCCACCGAGCAGGTACTCAGCCTCCCCATGTCGCCTTGGCTGACCAAGGTCGACCAAGATGGGGTGATTGCAGCGGTGCGAGCGATACCCTAAGGATATCGTACCGGTGGCCTAGCCGGGATACTCCAGGCCCCGAATCGAATGCCGCCAACTCCATACATTGACCGAAGCCACGGCCGGAGACAGCTGTAAATGTTGCAGGAATCCAGGCCATCCGTATAATATAAATCAATAGTTTGGATTATAAATTTCGGCGTGGATTTCCTACTACTATCGACCCTCGGTAACGGATACGGGGTTGAAAAACCCTACAAGCTGGGGTTTTTCCCAGCCTTATGTAGGAGTTGGGATACCCGGCCGATTTTCAAACACCTCAACGCTTGAAAGTCGGAAGTACCGCGAAAACCGCGTTTTTGCTTCGCGGCTCGAAAAATCGTAGGGACCGAATTTTTCAAGGTCCATTGAGACACGGAGAATGCCGAATTCCGTGTTGGGCCAAACGATCACCGGCAATCCGCAACCGAACGCTCGAGTCGAGATGAACATAGCAACTACCAATCGTCGCCAAAAGAAGCACCTGATCGCCTTTTGGCTCTCCATGATGCTGGTCTGGGTCCTACTCAATGCCTCCTTATCGTGGCAGGTTCTGCTGGTCGGAGGCCTCGTCGCCACCTTATTGGTATTTATCTTCCCGGCCCATGGCTTCCTGTTCGCCGGCACCCGGTTCACGCCCGAGACGCCGGGGCTCGTTCTGAGGTACTTGGGGCTCTTCGCCCGCGAGCTGGTCAAATCCAATCTGGATGTGGCCCGGCGTGTGATCTCGCCACAGCTGCGGATCAATCCGGGAATCGTGGAGATCAAGACCCGCTTGAAGCATCCGACCTACCGGCTGATCCTAGCCAACTCGATCACCTTGACCCCGGGCACCCTCACGGTGAACATGATCGACGACTCCCTGTTCATCCACTGGATCGATGTCACGGGAAAGGACGTGGAGAGCGCGACGCGAGAGATCTCCGCACGCTTCGAGAGCTACCTCATACAGCTGAGCCAAGAGTGAACGCGACCATGGCCGACACCCTGATGACACTGGCGGCAATCTTCACCCTGTTAGGGAGCCTCTTCAGCGTGATCCGATTGGTGCGGGGCCCGACTCCGATCGATCGCATCATTGCCGTCGACGTGCTGACCATCACCGCCATTACCATCATCGTGCTCTTGGCCCACTTTGGGGCCCGCTTCATCTATGTGGATGTGGCCATCGTCTATGGTCTGCTCAGCTTCCTGGGGGTATTGGCCGTAGCCCGTTACAGCGAAAAGGGGTTCTAAAATCCATGCAGGTCTATCTGGAGCTACTCGGCGCGCTGCTGGCCCTGGCCGGCTCCCTATTCCTCCTCTTGGGTGGCTTGGGCGTGCTGCGCATGCCGGACAGCTACAATCGGTTGCAAGCCGGTACCAAGGCCTCCACCCTCGGTACCACCCTGGCCTTGGTCGGCGTCGGGTTATTCCATCCCGACTGGTTGGGCAAGCTGCTGATCCTCGCCTTCTTCGTCATGTTGACATCCCCCATCTCCGCCCATGCCCTGGCACGCGCGGCCCACACCATCAAGGTCCCATTGAGCGATCGCACGGTGGTGGACAAGCTGGGGGAGCGGAAGACCTCATGATATTCATCATGATCGGTACGGCGCTCTGCGTCGGCATCATTGTCAGCGCCCTGCTGGCCGTCCACCTAGGCAATACCGTCGGCGCCGCCATCAGTGCTGGTATGGCCAGCCTGTTCGCGGCCATTACCTATGTCGCCCTGGCCGCGCCCGATGTGGCCATGACCGAGGCCGCCATCGGCAGCGGCCTGACCACCATCATCTTCCTCTACAGTATTCGCCGGACCATGGAGCCCCCCGAGAAATGATCAAGCGGGTTACCATACTGCTCTCGCTGCTGTTGCTAGGGTTCGTTTTCCTGCACATGGTCGTGAATTACGTCCCCCGCACCTCCTTGAACCCCATCGCCGAGCACTATGTGACCGCCGGTCCCGAGGAGTTGGGCGCCGCCAACATCGTCACCGCCGTACTGGTTACCTATCGTGGCCTCGACACCCTGGGCGAGGTGGCTGTGCTTTTCATCTCCGCAGCCGGGGTCGGGCTACTGTTGCGGCGGCGGGTCGGCACGGCGGAAGAGGAAGAGGGGCCGCATCGTCGGGCGTCCAGTGAGCTGGTACGGACCGCCGTTCAGTTCCTCCTGCCACTGATCTTCGTGCTCGGTATCTATGTCTTTATCAACGGCCATCTGACGCCCGGCGGCGGCTTCCAGGGTGGGGCGGTTTTGGCCTCCGGGATCATGCTCCTGTTGCTGGCCGATCCCGATACCTCGTTGAATCACGGCACCGTGCGCCTGTTGGAGTCATTTTCCGGCTTTGGCTATGTGGTGGTGGGGGTCGTGGGCTTGGTGCTCGCGGGCGGTTTTCTCGACAACCGTTTTCTCGATCTCGGCACCTTCGGGGAGCTATTCAGCGCCGGGGCCATGCCGATCATCTATATCCTCATCGGCTTGAAGGTCGGAACCGAGCTGAGCGCGGTGTTGGAACGGATGAAGGACTAAGGGCGATTTCTGTCAAATGAAATACCATCTTGGTGGTCTTTTCGTCCGTCTTCTGTGTTGCGTCAACCGTTACATAGTCCACTAGGCGCCGGTTGCCGCGCCTTGAATACGAACCAAAACCCGATCCAATCCGGGACTCCATTTTCCGGCAATCGCCTAATTTGGGGACTCGCTTACGTCGACGCGAACTATCTTTCAGGTCGGGTAACATCCATAAGCTGGTGGTGTTGTAGTTTTGTTATGTTCGGTGTAGTGGGTACCGTGAAAAATCCCACGTTCAAGGTTTCCTTTATTCGGCAACAACAAGACTGGTAGCCCGATTGAAAATTCAAGGTCCCCCGTAGTGATGGTGCGATGACAGCCTCAGAATTCCGTGACCGAAAGGCCCCTCTCCCCCTAGCGGGAGAGGAGTTGGGGAAAGGGAGAGTAAACAAGAGGGCCTGGGACCGGCTTTATTCGGTGGGTGTCGCTATAAGGCACCTTGAAGAATTAGTCGTGCTATGACTCGGTTGCTTCCAAGTATCCATAATCCTAAAGGTATCTCTGACATCAAATCTTAGAACCAACAAGGCAATAACAATATCCTTCTTCCGGCTTTGTTATTTCTAGGAATTCGATAGAGAGAGATTCCCTCACTTAGGCATACCCGGAAACAATAGAGTTATAACGCCACCCATAAGCCGGGGAAAGACATGGGGGTATTCAGCGTACAGGTGAAGCTGAAAAATTGGCAGAACCAGTTTCTTGCGGACAATGAAAAGGGAGAGGATGTCCTATGCGACGCATTGGTGGATTCCGGGGTAGCGGAGCTAGCCCTTCCGATCGAGATCATAAGCCAACTCAAGCTGAAAGAGTTGGATAAAGTACGGATTTACACGGTCGATGGAGGAGAGCACGAATACCGGGCATTCGGAATCGTCGAAATCGAAGTCGAGGGCCGTACCAGCCATGTCCGTGCAATCGAGCTTCCTCATGGCGCCGAGCCGCTGCTGCGTGCGGTTCCGCTTGAAGAGATAGATTGGCATATTTCCCCATTGCCGAAAAAATTGCTTCCAAACCCACGTTCTCCCGAAAAACCACTTTTGCCCTTATGTTGAACAGTGCTTTTGCTCGTCCGCATGCCCCCGCGCCGGAGAGGCTATGCCACGGTTCAGCTCTATCAGCAACTTTCAAGCTCAGTGCCACGCGGCATTGGGCGCCTGAGCTAAACTGTTGGCCGCCAGAAGTTTTGAGTATTGGCAATGTGGTGCAAGGCAAAGAAGTCGGTAGCCTGCGGGAAAGGTTATCTGCGTTATGTACGACTGATACATCGGCAGTGGCTCGCAGGTTTAGCCATCATAATTTCAGCTGTGGCTATAACCGTTTCCTTAAAAATCTGTCTACGATTTTCGACCAACAGGCCTGGATTGTAGTGGAGAACTTAAATCTGTTCCCGGAAAAAATTAAACGTCTATACAATGATGCTGTGACCACAGCTCGCAGCTCTACATATTTTGCAGACTACGTTCAAAAGGTATTTTTAGACAACCAGACAGCTTTACAGGAAGCTAGTTTATGATTGCGGCTCGGCCTTCTTTTGAAGAAATGCAGAAAGCCTACCCCAAAGGCACCGCTGCCGCAGTCAAGAAATTGATCGGCGGTAATGCAGTTTGGATCACTAATACGTGCGTTATCCGAGTCTTACGGGCCTTGAATTACTCCGGTGCACAACATCGAATTAACCGTACGTCTACGATGAGCCGATGAGCACGATAAGCGGCTCCGACAAGCTTTGGTATGGCTTTCGTGTTCGTGAATTCATTACATACTTCACCAAAAAGTACGGCAAGCCTGAAGTCGTTCTGGAAAACGGTAGCTATGATATGAGCAAGACACTACGCGCGGGAAGGTGGCCGGGCCATCCCAGTTGGGCAGAGGCGTTATTGCGTTTGAGATTTCCATTTCCGGCTTGGTCGAACGCTACCGGACATGTGGACTTGTGGGATTGGAATCTTTGCTTAGGCGATTTCTGTCAAATGAAATACCGCCTTAGCTGTACTAGTGTCCCAACGTTTAGTTGAATAAATTCGGTTGGTTATCGTGGTCGCGCTCGTCGGGATTGCATGCCATGTCGTTAATCGATTGATTTCATTAAATTTGCTTGAAGATAATGAGGCTCAAAATCTGTAGAATTGTGTAGAAAATTTTCAGCCGCTTCTTACATAATGGCCACGAGCACATAGACGGAAATGGCGAACTCGAGAAGACGAATAGACCTGTGGACATGCGTCGTTGTTCTCAGCCCGCAATTTGGCGGGAGAGGCTGGCATCTTAGCGTACCGCAGCTCAAGTCGGCAACCGGCATAATTCCAAATATTTCTTTCTCAATAAATAGGTTATCCTGAGTTTCCGGTCATAACGTTGGGACACAGGTGGTCTTGCTGGTCTTTTCGTCCGTCTTCGATGTTGCGGCAACCGTTACATAGCCCACTATGCGCCGGCTGCCGCGCCTTGAATACGAACCAAAACCCGGCCCAATCCGGTACACCATTTTCCGGCAATCGCCTTATCTGGGACTTGATCTTATGCACAATTACCTCAAAAAGACATCCAAAGTACACTTCTGGCGATTGCCATAGTGATCTAGTTCCAAGTAAGACAATTTACTGCTCATTCCCACGCTCTGGAGACTGTGAAAGTATTACTGGATTTTCAGAGTTCCAGGGACAAGGAAATATAAGTCCCCTCATTTACCCTAGAATATTCCTCAGAATATTCCTCCTCAGCCCCACATGGTGCAGAATTTAGCGTGAAATATGGCAATTTCACCCCACCACGTCCAGGAAAACCAAATACTTTCACAGTCTCTTTATTCCTTCAGGGTAGCCACACGCGGTTGGCCAAAGCGGCCAAGGACGGCGGCATACTCAGTGTCTACATCTATTCAAATGCATAACTCAAGGTAGCAGGTAACGGCATGCCCCCCATAGATGGCGTATCCCTCCCCACCATCGTGCTGACCTCCGGCTTCATCGTGGTATTGATCGGGCTCTGGGGCATGATGACTCGGAAGAACATCATTCAGATCATCATTGGCTTCTCCCTGACCGACACGGGCATCCATATGCTGATGGTCGCCGTCGGTTATCTGAACGGCCGCACGGCACCCATCCTCGATGCCGCCGTCGACCGTTCCCAGGCCGCCACGACCCTAGTGGACCCGATCCCCTCCGCCTTAGTGCTGACGGCCATCGTCATCGGGCTGGGGATTACCGCGCTCATGCTCTCCTATGCCATCCGGATCCATAAGCAGAACCGCTCCCTGTCTATCGACGATTGCAGCGAGCTGAAGGGCTGAACCCCATGGTCGATCCCCTCTACATCTATATCCTGTCCCTGGGCAGCGCCTTCCTGCTCTCCCTCTTTTATCAGTTACACCACAAGCTCGGGGCCTTCGTATTTCTGGCGACGCTAGCCGGCATCACGGTCATCTCCGGCCTGGGATTCGTCGCCCTGGCCGGCGGCGCACCCACCGTCGAGATCCTGACTGCCGGATTGGAGCCGCCGCTCTCCATCAATCTGCGGTTCGGCCTGCACGAGGCCTTTCTCTCCCTGGCGGTCAACCTAGTCGGCATCCTCGGCGGCTGGTATCTGTTGCGACGGCTTCAGGAGCACGTGCAGGCATTGATCCTGTTCCTCATGGTCATCATGGGCATCAACGGCATGATCATGACCCGGGACATCTTCAACCTGTTCGTATTTATCGAGATCACCGCGATTGGCACCTATGCCTTGATCGGGCTGGAGCAAGACCGCAAGACCCTGACCGCCGGCTTCAAATATGTCATGGCGGGCGGCCTAGCCTCCTCCTTGTTCCTGATCGGGACCATCCTGGTCTATCACCTAGCCGGCACCCTGAATATCGACGGCCTGATCGCCGCCCGCAGCCTGCTGGATACTCCGCTGGGGACCTCGGCCCTGGTATTCCTGATCGCCGCGGTCATCATCGAGCTCAAACCCTTCCCGGCCAACGGCTGGGGCCTGGACGTCTACCAGACGGCGCCCAGCGGCATCGGTGCTCTCCTCTCGGCGGGGGTAGCGACCGGTGCCCTGGCAGCACTCTACAAGCTGGTGCCCCTGCTGCCGGCGGACCAATCGACCGTAATCGTCTCCGCCGGGCTGGCGACCTTCCTGTGCTCGAACCTGATCGGGCTCAAACAGGAGAACGCCAAGCGGCTGCTAGGCTACTCCTCCATCGCCCAGCTAGGCCTGCTGGTAGCCGCCATCGCCTACCTGCAACACAAGGGCCATGAGGCGCTGATCCCCCTGGTGGTCGGCGGCCTGTTCATCAACCACCTTCTAGCCAAGGCCGGGCTCTTCTGGCTGGCGGGCCTCCTCGGCAAAGAGCGGTGGCGGGACTGGACCACACCGGCCGGGCGACCCTGGCTGCTGTTCCTGTTCGGCACCTTGATCTTCGCCCTGGTAGGCTTTCCACCCTTTCCGGGCTTCTGGGCCAAGTGGGAGCTAGTCATGCGGCTGGCCGCCGACGGCTTCTATGCTTGGCTAGTGGTCATTCTGGTCGGCTCCCTGCTGGAGGCGGTCTATCTATTGCGCTGGTTCGGCATCCCGCTCGCCGGCCGGGAGCGCCCGGAGGCCCGCTTCGAGCTGTCCGGCTTGGTCCCGCCGACCGCCTTCGTGACCCTGCTCTATGGCAGCGGCTGGTATTGGTCGGAGTGGATGGGAGAGCCGGCCCTGTACACTTGGCTGCCGGTCGTCGCCGGTGGTTTGCTGTTCCGGTTCGACTGCCTACCCAGTCGGCTCGTCGGCCTGACCGCCTTGGGGATCCTGGGCACCTTCACCTACCATGTACTGCCCCAGCTCGAAGGGCTCGCTTGGCTGTTCGGGCTGATCTTTCTCCCCGGCGGCCTCCTGCTGGTCTTCGCTTCCCTCTACCGTAAGGATGCACGGCTGGGCTTCTACCCTCTGGTCACCATCCTGCTGATGTCCCTGGGGCTCCTACTCCGGACCCAAACCAGCCTAGGCTTCTTCTACGCCTGGGAGCTCATGACCCTGAGCTCCTACCTGCTCATCACCTTGGGACGGGAATCCGCCCCGCCGGCCTTGAGCTATGTGCTCTTCTCCCTCGCCTCGGCCTACTCGATTCTGGCCGCCCTCGCCCTGGGCTACGGTGCCTCCGGCTCGCCGCTGCTCGCCGGGCTGCAACAAGCGGAGGCACTGGGGCCCATCGTCTTCACCCTGCTGACCTTGGGCTTCGTCATCAAGACCGGTGGCTTCGGCTTCCACGTCTGGCTGCCCGGTGCCTATACCGAGGCGGAAGACGACTTCACGGCCATGATCTCCGCGATCGTCAGCAAAGCAGGGATCTTCGGATTCCTGGTGGCCGCGATCCACCTCGGCCAGCAGACGATCGGCGGCTTGGACATCGATATCACCTATCTCCTGTGCTGGCTGGGCCTGCTCACGGCGGTATTCGGCGCCCTGATGGCCGTGCTCCAGGAAGACGTCAAACGACTATTGGCCTATTCGAGCATGGGGCAGGTAGGCTATATCGTCGCCGGCGTCGCCATGATGAGCCACCTGGGTTGGGTAACGGCCGTCTATCTCTCCGTCAACCACTTCCTGTACAAGGGCCTGTTGTTCCTCGCCGTCGCCGGCGTCATCTACCGCACCGGCACCCGCGTCATGTATCGAATGGGCGGCATGATCGGTCGCATGCCGGTCACCTTCTTCTGCGCCCTGATCGCCATCATCGCCATGTCCGGCGTGCCCCCCTTGACCGGCTTCGGCGGCAAGTGGCTACTGTACAACGGGCTGATCGAGAAACACTGGTATCTGCAAGCGGGCCTAGCCTTCTTCTCCAGCGCCCTGGCCTGCCTGTACATGTTCCGGCTGCTGCATGCCATCTTTCTCGGGCAGCCCAAGCTCAAGCACCGGGACGTCCGGGAGGCTCCCAAGTGGCTATTGCTGCCTCAGCTGATCCTGGCCGGGGTCATCCTCGGGTTCTCCCTGTTTCCCCAATATCTAGTACAGCCCATCTCGGAAGCGGTGGCCCCCTACCATGCGACAAGCCTGCAATGGGCCGGCAACCAAGTCATCACCACCACGGGTCATTGGAACGGCTTCCTGATCATGATGATCGTCGGGGTGGTGTTTTTAATCCCCATCGTCTGGATGCTGCTCTCCTCGACCCGGGTGCAACGGGTCAAGCAATTCAACATCGCCTATGCGGCGGAACGGCCGGAGCGGCCCGAGACCACCCATTTCGCCTACAACTTCTATCCCTACATCGAAAAGAGCCTGGGCGGACTGATACGGCCGCGGGCTACCCGGTTCTGGAATGGCGTCTGCGAATGGACCCATTCCCTCGCCGCCGTTCTGCGAAGCCTCTATACGGGCCATGCGCAGACCTACGTGCAATACATCGTCCTCTATCTGGTCGCCCTGGCGTTTCTGATGGGAGGGATCTAGGCTATGTCCGAATGGTTGGTCAAGGGCGGCTATGCCGCCATCTCAGTAACGGTCGCCGCCGTCTACGGCATCCTACTCAGTGGGATCATCGCCCGTACCCTGGCCCGGGTCCAGGGGCGAATCGGTATTCCGGTCTGGCAGGGATTCATCGACATCTTCAAGCACGCGGCTAAGCGCACCGCCGTCAGCCACGGCCTCATGTTCTACCTGGGGCCCGTATTCCGCATCGCCGGCGGCATCGGCACCCTGCTCTTCATCCCCATGCTGTACGGCAGCGAAGTCTTCGGCAACTTCCATTTCGCCGGCGACGTTATCCTCGTCATCTACTTCATCCTGTTCGGTGCCCTAGGAATGGCCCTGGGGGCCAGTGAATCGGGACACCCCTACAGCGCCATCGGGGTCGGCCGCGGGCTGGCCCAATTCGCCGCCTTCGAGGTCCCCTTCGCCTTGGCGGTCATCGCCTTGGCCATTCAATACGACACCCTCTCCATCCATGAAATGGTCGGGGCCCAGCAGGGCGGCGTCACCAATTGGACCCTGTTTACCAATCCCCTGGCCACCACCGCGGCCATGCTCTCCCTCCTCGGCTCCACCGGCTATTCTCCCTTCGACGTGGTGGGTTCACCGCAGGAGATCCCCATCGGACCCAGGACCGAGTTCCAGAGCGACTTCATCAGCCTGATGCAGCTCAATCGGGCCATCTTCGCTGCTGCCAAGCTAGTCCTCTACATGGACCTCTTCTTCGGCGGCGCGACCAACCTCATCGAGCTCATGATCAAGACCTGGGCCATCTACATGGTGCCCATCTTCGTCGGCGCCGCGTTTCCTAGATACCGCATCGATCAATCCATTCGCTTCTTTCTGCGCTGGCCGACATTAATCGGAATCGCGGCGGTGATTTTGGCGGATTATTGGTATGGTGGGTATTGATTGATCGTAATGAATCAAATCAGACTTACGAAGTAATTGTTCAGATTTTCCTCTTGATTTCTTCTCAATTCGGATATGACCCTTTGATTTCCGGTTTTCAGGGTCGGAATTTAGAGGGGGATCTGGACAGTTACCACCCTAGCGTGAGCTGTTAAAGAATCGAGTTAAGCCTATCAGATGCCGACTGTACTCAGGGTTGGCCCATACAGGTTCTTTTTCTACGCTGGTGACCGTGACGAACCGGCGCATATTCATGTGGAACGCGAGGTAAAAGTTGCGAAGTTTTGGCTGAGCCCAACAAGGTTACAATGCAGCGGAAGGTTCAATCGGGCTGAAATCTGCCGAATTCGCGCACTCGTACAGATACATCGCGCCCTATTGTTGGAGAGTTGGGATGACTATTTTGGCCACTCAAATTGATGCGCCGAGTGCCGAAAAGGTTTCAGTTACTGACGATACGCTGAGTGTCGATCTGACCGATGGCAGAACAATTTCCGTTCCGGTCGAATGGTTCCCTCGTCTTGTTCATGCCACGGCGGAAGAAAGGATGAAGTGGAGATTGATTGGAGATGGACAGGGAATTCATTGGGAAGATATCGATGAAGATATCAGCCTAGAAGGTCTATTGGCCGGTAAATCATCCGGTGAAAGCCGAGCCTCTTTTAGAAAATGGCTAAACCGTAGGTTGGGGTGAGGCACGAACCTTAACGAATCGATTACCTCGGATGCAAGTATTGGCTCATTCCTACGCTCCAGCGCGGGAATGAGTTGGGTCGCTCCTGAGGCGAGTATCTCGACGCTGGAGCATCGGAACTTTCTCCCACACCGGAGCGTGGGGGCTAGATGATACCTAAGTCAATAAAAAACCACCTACGATTGCGGAAGTCAATTGGAGAGCGGAAGCCATACTCATGCAACAGCTAGGCGTTGCTGATACCCTGCGTTTCTTGAATCAATTCAACTATGGTACCGGTGATTACACTACCGAACATCATGGATGGTTCGATGCATTTTCTTTGGATGATATTGTTCAGGATATCGAGAACAAATAGGAATAAGACAGCGTCGACGTCGACTCAACAATAAACCTGTATATTCTTAAGCAGATCCCGTGTAATCCTATACCAAGAAGAAGCTATCCTCTGTTGTAGGCCAGAGAGGATTTACATCTGCTCGCCGAGGAGGGAGTTAAGGGAAGTCCGGAGGAAACCGAGCCGTCGGTTGGCCGTGTTCGATCAAGCCCGCAGCCTTCCCCGAATCTCGAGTAGAGGTATCACGCATCATGAACCTCCAATTGCACCCGAACATCCGCACTACGCCAGCCATTCGTCTGAAATTACAGACCCCACCCTAGTACCCAGTTTTGACTGATGTTGCAAGTTCATGGCCTCTGCTAGTCTTCATGCTTCAGGGTAGGAACCTGTAATATTATTAGAAATTATGCCGATATCAGATTCCAGGACGATATCCTCAGATTCCGTATGCCTGAAAGCAGACGACCTCCCTGGAATTTTTCGGCTCTCTTGCGTTTGGTGTGGGTAGCGGGTCATAGCGACCTGACTCAAGTCGTGATGGGAAGCCCCGACTGGACGACGAACGGAGAAGTCGGCAGCTGGGTCAACTTACCCGCCACAAGGTAGAGGATGGGAATCAGGTGCCTGGTGGTCCCGTAGCCGCGGGCCCTGGCTTTGGCGGCCTGGATGGGCGAATTGACCGCCTCGACACGGCCGTTGGTGAGCCTGGAATCGAACGCATTGAGGAGGCCTGGCCAGTGCTTCTTAAGCGTCTTGGCCACCGCTTTGATCGGCTCCAGGCGGCAGAGGAGCGGCTCGGCTTGCGCCGCGCTCTGAGCACTGTGGAAGCTCTCGCGTAACGTCGCCTGAATCCGGAAGCCACGGTGTGTCTTGAGGTTTCGGCGCTTGAGTTCCGCAAACGGGGCTTTCTGGCGGTTACTCCAAGCGTGCCTGTCCTTGAACCAGATGTAGCGCGTACACCGCAGCTCCGGGGCCCTTTTGACTTCTTGGCGACGCACTTCGTCAACTGCCTTGTTGACGAGCTGAATGAAGTGAAACTCATCGACGGTGATCGCCGCCCAGGGCCGATGCTCACACACGCCAGCCCGATAGCTTGCCGACATATCATACAGACCGCGCCGATGTTCTCAGCACAGGCGCCATGAGCCTCGAGCGCATCAGCAAATTGGGCCACGACACGACCTGGGCTTTTCGCCCTTCGCAGGCATAGAGCCCACGCGGGGCATCGAGATCGTGAAACAAGCTCATGTAATATGTGTCCACGCCGCGAGGCGGTCTCGTCGAGACCAACCGAGATGACGGTCGAGAAGTCCTCTTGAGCGTGCGCCTGATCGACGTAATGATCGAGGGTGCGCCAAACGCGCCCGTCGCTGACGCCAGGCAATTGAGCGACCTGAGAGACCGCCATCGCCTTGCATAGGGTGACCAGTAAGGCCTCCATCCGTAGGCTGAAGCCGCTGTTGGGGCGCGCCCAAGGCACCACGACCTGGGGGTAGTCTTGGCGCAAGTCCCGCAGCGCACACGGGGCACCTTGGCGTGGATGTAGGCCTGGAATGGAAAGAAGTTCAGGTGACGCCAGTCACGCTCAAACGTGTCGTGGACCGGCTGGTATTCCGCCCCACAATGCGGACAAGAGAATCGTGTCCCCGGGCGAAGGCGCGGTGGACATCGATCCGGCCCGATTTGGGATCGCAGGCCACGTCAATGACCTCCCAAGGAGCTGGAAGGCCGAGCGCGAGGGTAAACAACGACAACGGGTCCATGATGAAAACCTCCGACGTTTGGTCTGGCGACGGGTCCGAGCCTACAGGCAAAAAGAAGAGCACAGAGTAGGCTTGGAGCAGGCTACCCTACGCAATGGGAAAAGTGGCGCTACCCACACCAAACGCAAGAGAGCTAATTTTTCACGGTATCCGCTACATCGATATACAACAAAACCGATATACAACAAAATTAGAACACCACCCTAAATAAGGTGGTCTCTCAACCCCAACTGCCCCGCCGCCTCACTTTGGTATAGCTATCTGCTTGTTATTGCTTGGATGACTCCAAGACGACCGACCTCCTTCCGGCTTATCGCTATCATCTCCTCCATCTTGACCCCTTCCGTAACCATAAAGGAGATATCTTAGAGGCTGTCTAAAAATTTATTAATAATGAAAACTCAACGAACAGCCATTTTATAGGGTGTCTGATGATTATAGATTTGCCGGAGAAGCAAGCGACTAAATGCGAAATAAACCTGTGTTTTGCTCGCAGTTGGTTTCCGTTCATAATCTTTACTCAATCGACGCCATCGACTCAGCCAGGCGAATGTTCTCTCGACCACCCAGCGGCGAGGTAAAACGTGGGAACCTCGCCGTCCTTTTTTCTTTCTAACAACTTCGAGCGGGCACTCGAATTGGGTCAAGACCCAGTTAGACAGGTCCGCATCGGAATCGGCACGATCGCCCCAGATTTTTTTGACGGTATGGAGAAACAAGTTCGTAATGACTTGACGAGCGGCTTTACCGTCAAACGCATTGGCGGCGTGTACCCGGACGACGAGAACGCAACCGATTGTATCGACAACGATAGGTCATTTTCTGCCCTTAACGGATTTGCCCCCGTCAAATCCCGATTCTACATAGGATTCCGAGGTTCCCTTGACACTTTAGACTATCAAAATTGCTCCCGTTGGATCTGGCTTTCGGTCTTTTTTTTAGCGTAACCGCTGACGAAGCACCGTATTGACTTTCTCTGGCAAACGATTATCTGTCCACCTATTATAGTAGTAATTAACGAGCTTGTAGGGAGGGAAGTCTTTTGGTAGATACCGCCAGGGACAACCTGTTTTATTCAAGTAAAAAAATGGCACTTTAGAAGTTCGCGAAGATCACTTTTTCGTAGGCGTCCGATGGTATAGGATTCCAATTCGTTGATGATGGGCTCAAGGATTTCCCATTCTTTGTCGGTGAGGTCACTCGGGTACCTGACAGTCGATTGAGCCGTTTCTTCAGTCCTAGAAAACTCCGGGATTACACCACATAAAACCACAAAATGAACATATTTTATGATTTAAAATCAATGTGTTATTTTCTGAAAGTAGCACATCAACTGTCCGCTTTGGATACGGCAGCGGACCTGCGCGACAACCTGTAGCTGTAGCGGAATCGACTGACCTTGGGCACCATATCGAGCCCAGCAACGCGGTCCGTGGAACACGACGAGGTTGCCATCGGGCTAGCAATGCACCCGCACTTTGACCTTCATGTAATGCATCCGGTGGCGGTCCTTGGGGATCTGCAAGGCCATCCCTCGAAGGCCACGCAGTTGTCTTTGCCGACGACACGCTCGAAGGTCTCACACAGGAAGTCATCCAGCTTGCCGCCGATCCAGGGCACGAAGGCCGATCCCTCCTCCAGTGCTGGCGGCATGAACTCGGCATTGAAGGCCGGTCGGTAGACTCCATCCCGGAGCGCCGCCATTTTTTGCGAAACCCAAAATGAGGTCCGTCCGATTTCGGGTGCAAAAAATTAGGCGACGGCCATTGTCTTCGCGGCCCACGTTCGTCCTGCGTCCGTCCCGGCGCGCACTCCGCGCTGCGCCAGGACTCCCGCAATGGCTTGACGCCGTGTCGCATGGCCTTGCCTTTCGTCTCCGCCGGCGCTCACGCGCCGTACTCCGACGAAACGCTCGGCCCTACGGCTACGCGGGGGTCGTCGCACTCCGCTCATCGCTTACGCTCCCTACGCTTTCCTATGCTCCTCCGAGGTAGCGGTTAGCCGCTGTCATGTCGCGAATGCCGGCGATGGCTAGCTCCTGTGGCAGACGCGCCTCTGGTGGGTACGGAACATGCGCTCTGAGCGTCCTCGTGCCTCAGGAGAGTAGCCGGGATCATCTCGATCCCCAAGCGGGCCATGGCCTTGCCACATGGCGTGGGGTTCTCCTTGGCCACCTTGCCGCCAGCTTCCGGGGTATACCAGTAGTGGCTGCCCCGATCGGTGTAGAGCGAGGCGAACAATCCGCGTTGCCTGATTACGTCGCGCACGCCCATGAAGCTGGTGGCCGTACCTTCCCCGGCGACCAAGCGCATCGAGTAATGCTCGTTGGTGGCGTCGCCCATGGTTACGACCAAATCCCACTTCACTCCCGGTACCCATTCGTGGGTGCTCGCGTCCTGGTGCAGCATCATGCCCGGCCAAGCCGCGCGGGTGCGCCGCTTGCGGTGCTTGCCTCGCCCAGGTGCCTTCTGTACCACACCGGCCTCTTGCAGCTGGTTCTTGACCCAGGTGTAGCTGCGCTTTGCCCCCGTTGCGTTGGTACCAAGTGTGGAAAGGCTTGACGTTCCAGCCCGCCTGTCGTCGACGGTAACGCTCCACCAGCGCCATTAACCTCATCCACTGGCGCCCGCTGGTGCGAGACCTGCTCCAGGTACTTGTCGATCAACCTTTGCAGACCCGCATCCTCGTAGCGGTCAACATAGCAAGGTCCGCTCGCATACCCCGAGCAGACAGGCCGCCTCCTCCTGTCTCAGGTGGCCTGCTTGCCACCCCCATACGCCTCTTCAAACCTCATCTTCCGAATCTCCTGCAGCAAGTTCGTTCGGCTCATTGGATACCTCCTCGGCGTCCAATGAAACCGGACACATCACGGGCTACAAGTCCGGACAGTTTATTTGCTCCCTCCACAAGGTTCACTGCACCTAGCCGGTATCCGGTTTCTTCGGTAGAATAGATAGTTTTTCCTCAATGGTAACGGCGATAACTACGATGGTTACGACCACAGCTCGGGTGGGCCCTTGCCGCCAACACGGCTGTCCCGATCGAAATAGGCCGGTGAGATAGGCGAGTCGGTGTCATGCCCCATCAAGAGTTTCGTTGCATCAAACGTCTGCCGCCCTATGTCTTCAACATCGTCAATCAGTTGAAGGCCGAGGCACGTGCCCGGGGAGAGGACATCATCGACTTCGGCATGGGCAACCCGGATCAACCTACGCCGCCGCATATCGTCACCAAGCTGGTAGAGGTCTCCCAGCGCAAAGATACGCATCGTTACTCGGTCTCGCGCGGCATCCCGCGCCTGCGTCTCGCCATCTGCAATTGGTATCGTGAACGCTACAACGTGCCTCTGGACATGGACAGTCAGGCGATCGTGACCATTGGCTCAAAGGAGGGCCTAGCCCACCTAGCCCTGGCAACCATGGAGCCCGGTGATACGGTGCTGGTACCCAATCCCGCCTATCCCATCCACCCCTATGGTTTCATCATCGCCGGAGCGGATGTGCGGCATGTTCCCATGACACCGGAGGTGGACTTCTTCGATGAGCTCCGCAAAGCTCTTCAGGATTCCTGGCCCAAGCCGAAGATGCTGGTCCTCAACTTTCCGGGTAATCCCACCACCCATTGCGTGGAGCTTGGCTATTTTGAGGAGGTGATCGCCATCGCCCATGAGTATGGAATTTGGGTGGTCCACGATCTGGCCTATGCAGATATCGTCTTCGACGGTTATCGGGCCCCCTCGATCCTCCAGGTACCGGGTGCCGAGGAGGTGGCGGTGGAGTTCTTCTCGCTGTCGAAGAGCTACAACATGCCCGGCTGGCGGGTCGGCTTCATGTGCGGTAACCGGGAGTTGGTCGCCGCCCTGGCGCGGATCAAATCTTACTTGGACTATGGTACCTTCACGCCGATTCAGGTGGCAGCCATCACCGCGTTGGAAGGTCCCCAGGACTGTGTGGCCGAGATCCGAAATCGCTACCAACGTCGGCGGGATGTGTTGTGCGACGGGTTGACAGCGGCGGGGTGGCCGATCGAGAAGCCCAAGGCCACCATGTTCGTGTGGGCGCCGATCCCCGAGCCATACCGGGCATTGGGCTCGCTGGAATTTTCCAAAAAGCTGCTGCGGGAGGCCAAGGTAGCGGTCTCGCCCGGGATCGGCTTCGGGCAGCACGGAGACGATCATGTACGTTTCGGCCTGATCGAGAACGAGCATCGCACCCGACAGGCTATCCGTGGTATCCGGAGTATGCTGCGACGCGATCGCGATGCCCGCAGTCATCGACCCACATGAGGTTGATGGGTACCTTATGAAAGATTCAAGATGCCCGACAGCGGATACCGACGATGCAACCCTAAACCAAGCCGACGCTTTACGAGCCTCTCGAAGGTTTGTCCGAAGGCTTGACCGGGGAGATCCTGAACGGACAGATCCATACCCAACCGCAGCCCTCCGGACCACACGGACTTGCCGGCTATATGTTGGGCGGCGAGTTATTCGGCCCTTTCCATAAGGGCCGTGAAGGTCCGGGTGGTTGGTGGATCTTCATCGAGCTGGAGGTCCATTTCATAAATGATAGTGGAGGTTGTGGTGCCGGATCTGGCCAGCTGGCGACGCGAGCGTATGCTAGTACCCCCGACGGGCCATCGCTTCAAGGTGGTCCCCGATTGGGTATGCGAGATCCTCTCCCCTTCTACGGAAGGCAAGGATCGCAGACTTAAGCTGCCGCTGTACGCACGCTACGGTGTACCCTATGCTTGGTTGATCGATCCGGTCGAGTGGAGGCTGGAGGCCTACCGGCTCGATGCTGGCACCTAGCTCGAGATCGGCCGCTTCGCCGCTGCCGATCGGGTTTCCGTATCACCGTTCGACGCGGATCCATCAACTTGGGCAGCCTGTGGATGCCGGCTCGGCTTTAAGATGTTGCCTAACAACTAACCTATTTATTTTAATGTAAAAACACCCGAAGGGTGGGCTGTACCTACCGATCAGGCATAGTATTTAGTGGGCACAACCCACCCTACAGGTTAGTTAGTCTTTAGGCAGTTTCTAAGGGTACCTTGGAAGGCTCGGCGTGTCCGTGTGAGACGGGGATGACCCGCTAGCTTTCAAATACGTATGTCCTTGAAAGATCTTTAGAAAAAAGAACTACTTTCGCTTTGCGACTTGAAAGATTGCAGAGAGACCATTCTTCAAAGTCCCCTCTGATTTTCAAGAACATGAGGAAAGGCGCATGGAACCGGTGAACATCGGTTTGTTGGGAATGGGTACCGTCGGCGGCGGTACGGTGGGCGTGCTGACGGGCAACGCAAGAGAGATCGCCCGGCGGGCCGGGCGGGAGATCCGTATCACCCATGCCGCAGCACACCAGTACGACCCTCGGAGCATCCGTGGCCTGGATCGGATCGGACGCCTATCGAAAGAGGCTTCTGCCGTGGTGGAAGACCCCGATATCGATATCGTCATCGAGCTGATCGGGGGCTATTCGCCGGCGAAGGAGTTGGTCCTCCGAGCCATCGAAAAAGGTAAGCATGTGGTCACGGCCAACAAGGCCCTGATCGCCCTGCATGGCAACGAGATCTTTGCCGCCGCCCATGAGCGGGGAGTGATGGTGGCCTTCGAGGCCGCCGTGGCCGGTGGCATTCCCATCGTCAAGGCCCTACGCGAGGGCCTGACCGCCAATCATATCGAGTGGATCGCCGGGATTATCAACGGTACCGGCAACTATATCCTCACCGAGATGAAGAGCAAGGGCCGAGACTTTACCGCGGTGTTGGCCGAGGCCCAGGCGTTGGGTTACGCCGAGGCGGATCCGACTTTCGACATCGAGGGCATCGACGCCGCTCACAAGCTCACCATCCTGGGGTCGCTCGCCTTCGGGATTCCGCTCCGGTTCGACCGCACCTATACCGAAGGCATCTCCGGGATCGAGACCCAAGATATCGCCTATGCAACGGATTTGGGCTACCGGATCAAGCACTTGGGCATCGCGCGTAAGACCGATCAGGGTATCGAGATGCGGGTGCATCCCACATTGGTCCCCAACCGGCGTTTGATCGCCAATGTGCACGGGGTCATGAACGCCATCCTCATCCAGGGCGATGCGGTGGGACCTAACCTCTATTATGGAGCGGGCGCCGGCGCCATGCCCACGGCCTCCTCGGTGGTGGCGGATGTGGTGGATGTGACACGTGCGCTCACCACCGCCCCCGACAACCGGGTGCCACATCTCGCGTTCCAGCCCGACGAACTCTCGGACATACCGGTGCTCCCTATGGAGCAAGTCGAAACCGCCTACTACCTACGCATCATCGCCTTGGACCAACCGGGCGTCATGGCCCGTATCGCCGCTATCCTGGGGAACGAGGGTATCAGCATTGAAGCCATTCAGCAAAAGGAGCCGGCGGAGGGCGATACCCATGTCAACCTAGTCATGCTCAGTCATCGGGTGCTGGAGGGTCAGATGAACCAAGCCATTGCCCGCATCGAGGCCCTGGAGTCCGTAAAGGGTCGGGTAGTGCGGTTTCGGATGGAGAATTTGGCGGGATAGCGGTCCGATCCCGTGCTCTCCGGACACTGCCGCAACCTAGCCATCCGCTTCGGTTCGACCCGGTCTGCCGGGGGTTACCGATTGTCTCAGGAGCAACTATATGACTACCAACTTCCAGTCCCATAATGACTTGGAGCACCAGCTCATGGCTGCGCAGGAGAGGCATATCTCGCCGGAGTCCTTTCTCCGAACCCTGCTCGGCTCCGAGGTTTTCATGCCTATTTACGAGCGGCACCAAATCGGCGGCTTCGCGGCCAATACCCAAGCCCAACCGCTCAAGATTCGGAGTGAGGAAGGTGAAGAGGTACTGGTGTTGTTCACTAGTCCCGACCGCGCCAAGGCCTTCGTGCAGAACTACCCTGGTTATGGTGGAGGCCTAATCGTCGAGTTCACTTGGCTGTTGGAGAAGCTGGGTATCGGTTATGGCATCACGCTCAACCCCGGGCAGGAGGTCGGCATTGATTTCGAGGCCCAGGACCTAGCCCAAATCGCAGCCATGGGTAGCAACTGACACACTCTCGGAATCGTTCGGGTTACAAGGGGGCCCTGATAGAGCAGGGAAATTCCATCCCTGGCTGGTTCATCGCTGGGTGGCGAACAGCGTGGTTTTCACCATCCTCATATGTTCAACGAGTAGAGGCTAGTGGTGCCTCCATGCACCGCGGGAAGCGCCGAATCATCAGCGCTTCCCTTGCACCGATTCGTCGGTATTGCCGGATTCCATGCCAACTCCGAGAGGCCCCTTCCGGGATGCCGGGAATTAGTCCGAAGATCGACATTATCAGCTTCAGCTGCCCCAAGGCTACGGTTGACTCGGAGCGCATCCTCACTCGGCCGCGCACCGAGGATTACGGGCTGGTACCCAGCTACCAGGAAGCCGATCTGGTCGTCGTCAACACCTGCGGCTTCATCGAGGCCGCCGTGGACGGATCTCTGGTCGCGATCGACGAGGCCCTGTCCGAGCATGAGCGCGTCATCGTCACCGGTTGCCTGGATGCTCGCGCCGAGCGGGTGCGGGAGACCTATCCCTGGGTGCTCGCTGTGACCGGGCCCCAGGCCTACGCGGAAGTGATGGCGGCGATACACGCCCATCTGCCACCCCACCGGTCCCCTTCGACGGTCTGTTACCGCCCCTAGGGCATCAAGCTGACGCCGTCCCATTTCGCCTATCTGAAGGTCTCCGAGAATTGCAACCATCACTGTCGTTTCTGCATCATCCCGAGCCTGCGGGGAAAGCTGACCAGCCGCCCCATCGGCGAGGTCCTGCAAGAGACCGAGCAGCTGGTGACCGCAGGGGTAAGCGAGCTATTGGGCATCTCCCAGGACACAGGTGTCTATGGTCGCGACCTGCGCTATCGCACCGACTTCCGGAACGGTCGGCCCCTGCGGACCGATATCGAGACCCTGGTGCAGATACTGGGCAAGCTGCCGGTCTGGGTGCGGCTGCATTACCTCCATCCTTATCCCCGGGTGGATACCCTGATCTCGACGATGGCCACGGACCGCATCCTCCCCTACCCGGATATCCCGCTGCAACACGCAAGCCCGCGGATACTGGAGGCCATGCGCCGGCCTGCCGCCGGCGAGTGGATGCTGGCGCGGATTGCAGGTTGGCGCAAACGCTGTCCGGAGCTGGTGATTCGCAGCACCTTCATCGTCGGATTTCCGGGCGAGACGGAATCGAATTTCGAGAGCTTGCTCGAGTTTCTGGAGGTGACAAGACTGGATCGGGTCGGGGGGTTCGCCTACTCGCCGGTCGTGGGTGCCGCGGCCAATGTCCTTCCCGATCAGTTACCGCAGGCGCTTCGGGAGGAACGCTTGGCGCGCTTGATGGCCGTTCAGGCCGCGATCAGCCGCGAGAAGCTGCAAGCGCGCGTCGGCCGACGACCGACGGTGCTGGTGGACGAGGTGGCTGCAGACCAAGTCATCGCCCGCAGTTATGCGGATGTCCCCGAGATCGACAGTACCGTCATCATACTTGGTCCCTAGAGCCCGGTGACTTTATCGAGGTGGAAGTCACCGCGGCCGCGGAGCACGACCTTTGGGCATGTCCCATCGAGGACTGAGAAGCTATCTAAAAACCAACTAACCTATAGGGTAGACTGTGCCCACCAAATGCTACGCCTGACCGGTGGGAACAGTCCACCCTACAGATTTATACCTTTTGAAATTAATAGGTTAATTCTTAGATAGTCTCTGAATGCCTTGGGACACACCCCTCGGCCAGTGGCCAGGATACACGGGGAACCTCGAAAAGCTCCTTGCTTGGAATTTTTCCAGGTGCCTACGACCCAAACCGTCCGCAGGTGCGGGCCGATCGCGACTCAGAACGCGGTGCCGGACTGACGTCCGAGCTTCTTGAGGATGATGGCCAACGTGCAAAACCCGGTGAAGGCGGATTGGAAGGGGTTGAAGCCCACGAATGCGGTGAACCAGGGCCAATAGGAGCTAAACTAGTGGGCCAAGCCGAGGAAGAGCAGAATGAAAAAACCGGTAAAGGCCAGTACGATACGTTCGATGGTCACGGTTGAATCCTCTGATCTGGAAAAAATCGATGGGTGTGGCTCTTCTGAAACGACGCGGAGAAACCTGGAAACAAAGGCTCAGCCGACCAGAGGGTGGGTGAGCTGTGCCTACCCTTGCGCTTACTCGATATTTTCTTTTTTGCCGCAAATGAACGCAAATAGACGCAAATGAGCTGGAAAATATTTGGCCAAGGTCCGCGTTTGGTCAGCTCGACGCACAAAGCCTTCTCGTACGAGGACTCCAAAGACCCAGGACCCAAAACTTTGCCGATTTCATAGGCACACCCGAGAACACGCCGAGAGGTGGATTCATCTTCGTCGACTTTTCTTGAATACATTTGCGTTCATTGGCGTTTATTTGCGGCTGAATTTTCTCCCCGCAGCCTTTACTCGATATTTTCCGGTAGACCGCAGCCTGCCCCCTAGGCAATCCACGCCGGTGCGGTCAATATGGCCACGGAGCTTTTCGAATCCACTTGGCGGTGTAGATCGCTACCTCTTAGAGGAGCTTGGCTTCTCTTCGTAGGAGCGAGCTTGCTCCTACGGCCGGGTATTGATTATTCGATCATCCCATAGCCTGTACTCGAAAACCGAAATTATGCGGATATCAGGTTCCAGGACGATAAGAGGATAAGGGCGCCGAATCATACCGCCCTCGAGAGGCGGAAGGCGAGGTCGTAGCGGCGGTACGACGAGAGCCCCCTGCCACGGCACGCCGAACAGCAGTAGTCGGCATTTTCGATCCAGGAGCTGCCGCGAACAACACGGTTGGAGCCCGACTCGGGGCCACCCGGGTTCTCACTCGCGGTTACCGGACTTCTATTCGTCTCTTTCCGAGGGCCAGTCGCACGCGGCTCCCGTGCATCGGAAGGCTTTGTGTAATTGTCCTCCGCGTATCAATCGGCACACCATTCCCAGACATTGCCATGCATGTCATAAAGCCCCCAAGGATTCGGATGCTTCAAAGCGACCGGATGCAGCTTACCGTTCGAGTTGTCGTCATACCAAGCATGCTCGTCCAAACCGTGCGCTTCATCGCTGAAGCTCCAATGCGTCTCGGTGTCGGCGCGATACGCATACTCCCATTGGGCCTCGGTTGGCAGCCGGTACGGTTTTCTTGTCAGCCTGCCGAGCCATTCGCAATAGGCGCGGGAGTCATACCACGAAATCCCGACTACCGGTAGATCCAGGGCATCGCGTTCGATACCGTGGCGCAGATAGTGTTTTTCGCGGCCGCTGTCCAAGTGGTAGGGGCTGCCTTTCTTCAGCCACTCGGGCCAGTGACTGCTCTCGGCCTCACAGAAGCGCTTGTAGTCGCCCCAAGGTGATGGGGGGTACGGCCGATTGCGAAGGCGTCGAGCCGTACTAAATGGACCAGCTTCTCGTTGTCCGGACCCGACTCGCCGCCCATCCGGAAGGTGCCGCTGGGAAGGTAGACCCTCTCCGGGGCCTCAATCTCCTGGCGCCTGCTGTTCCCGGCAACGACGAAGCGGTCGCGGAAGGGCTTGTCTTGTAAGGCTCCGGAGGTGGCTCCTGTCACCGGGTTTCACTGAATTCTGCGCTGTCCACAACCCGAGCTGTGTCACCTGACGAGGACTGCGGGGCCGGTTCGGATAGCTCGGGCGGCTCGCCGCCGAGGATAATAAGGATAAGAGTGCAGAGAGCTAGTCCCCAAGAGCCGGAAACCGAGGTAGTTGCTGTGGATCGACGGATACCTCCAGTCGCGGACCGCCGAACGGCAAATGCCGGAATGGCGGTTACAGGCGCCACCGCGAACAACACAGCCAGAGCCTGACTCGGGACCACTCGGATCCTGCTCGGAACCTTCCGAGTAGCGCCCAAACCAGTCCTCGCACCACTCCCAGAAATTGCCGTGCATGTCGTGCAGTTGCCAAGCATTGGCTAGCTTCTTGCCGACAGGCCAGGGGCCATCTCCGGTATTGTGGCGATACCAAGCATCGGTCGAGCTCCGATTCCTTGTCATAAAAGCACTAGGCCGTGTTACTGCCAGCCCGGCAGGCATACTCCCACTGAGCTTCGGTAAGTAGACCGTAAGACGGCCGGTCTGCTTGCTAAGCCATTTGCAGTAGGCCTTGGCATCATTCCAGACGATGCAGACCACCGGATGCCGCTCGTCCTGGTCCATGCAGGGGTTGCGCCAGTTGGCGTCGGATTTTCCTTCCGGAGCTCTCCGGTTCCATACAAGGGCTCTATCGTCTTGCTCTGCCTGGGTCCGATAACTAGTCACCTCGATAAAGCGCCGGAACTCGCCCACCGTGACCGGGTACTTGCCGATGGCATAATGACTCAGGTGACTTCGTGGGCTGGTCGCTCGCTATCCATGCCGACCCCCGGCGGACTGTCCATGCGGAAGGTACCGCCAGGGAGCCAGACCACCTCCGGGCTTTGGGGGCTATTCGCATCACGGAACGGCCAAGGCTCCAATGGGACCCGCTCCAAGGTGTCGAACATGTAGGCCGCGACTACCTCGTTCCTGATTCGAAGCCCCGCAAGCGATTCGCCGATTCCCAATACCATCGCTCAAGGTATCTCCAGTCGCTGGCAAACCTCGACCGGAATGCCGCTTCCCAGATCGATGACGTCCCGGATTGATGCCAAGCTTGGTGGAGCTTGGTCACCGGCGAAGAGGGGATTACGCAGATAAACATGGAATTCGCCTCGCGGCCCGACCAACTGATTCCGATTCAGGTCCTGGACCTTAAAGACACCGATGGCGGTACCCGCTTCCTTGGTCAGCGATAGCCAACACAGTAGCCGATCCGATGGGCCGGCACTCTTTTGGTCTGAGCTTTCGTCACCTCCTTCCCCTGTTCCGCGCTGTGTAGTTCCGTTTCGCGATACATACTGGTCACGAGCGCAACCTCTCCGGGAATGGACGGCGCATCCAACCGAATGGCCGTACCCAAGGCAACGAAATGCCTGGGTGACAGAACCTCGACGAGACGTATCAGGGATTCGATCGAGCCCATCCCTCGGTTTACAGCTAGGCCGCAGAGCACCACATCCGTACCCAGCCCCCCGAGATTATGACAACGTCGTCCAGCCACGGCGAAGGAATCCAGGTACGCCCGAAGCGCCGGTCGTATTCGTCGAGCAGCGCGTCCTGGGCCTGTTTCGACTCGGCAACCAACAGCAGATCGGTGCGCTCCGGGGCCAAGGTGTCTTCGAGACTAACCGCGAGCCGCTTTGCCTCGGCACCGAAGCGCCCACCCAGGCGCCGCAGGACCCGGAGGCGGACGCGGGCGAAGGGCTCGAACAGGGGCGGGGAGTGGCCACCCGTTTCAGCGGGGAGACCCGGGGCCAAGTAGCGGGTGATAAAGCCCTGCGTAGACCCCAATTGTGTCGCACCAATACACTGACACATTCGAGGATCGACTGCAGCTCGAGGGGGTCGGAGGCGTCGATCAACAACTGCCGAACGCCTTGGGGGAAGTCGTAGATGACCTCCAAAGGGTCCGGCTTAGCACTCAGTTGCTGCTCGATCGGCTGCAGCAGTCTTCCCAGAAACAGCTCGGCCAGGATCGAGGGCTGGCTGTCGATGCCAACCGCCTATTGCACCAACCACACCACCGGCAGCGTCAAGGGCACGGCGGCGCAGGCCAACGCCAAAGCGCGGGCCGGCCCGGAGGCACCGGCCATGAAGCGACGCAGCCACTCGCGGGGTGTCCGTGGCAAAGCCGTCGGGCATGGCGGGCCCGGTGAATCCGAGTCACGCGGGAAACGGGCACCCCGGACCTGTGTGCCGGCATGGCCGGTAAGGATACGCGCCCAGGCCGACAGGCTGCATGCATCGGCACCGATCACCGGCAATATGAGGCCTGCGATGGGCGATGCGTCACCGCGCTCCGATCCCAAGTCCGTGTCGGGAAGCAGGCGGGCGGCAGCATCCGAGGATGCGGGCGGGGCCGCACGCAGCCACAGTAGCTCGGCGCAACCCAAGGCGGTGTGCCGCCATTGTTCCGGCGACATCAGATGTAAGAGAACAACAGGCTGTCGCCGCAGCCAGTGGGCCAACACATCGAGGTGGTAGGGCAGGCAGCCGGGTCGGGAGAGAAGCCGCGTCGCCACCCGGCGACCGCAAAATCGCTGAAGACCAACACGGCACGCCGCCCGAGCAGATCGCAAGACCCGCAGCGAACGCGGCGTGCCGCCGTGTAGCCCCGGCCAGAGCCGCGCCGCACCATCGGCATCCGTCTCCAGCCGCCAGATGCGTAGGTCGCGGAAGGCACCGTGGCGAGCCAGCAAACGCACTAAGTCCTGCAACAGCGGTTGCCAAAATATGGTGGACGGGTGCTCGTCGAGCACCACCGCCAGCTCCAGGCGGCGCTCCGGTGCGCCGCGCAGGACAGGGACCGGCAGCTGGAGCTCGGCGAAGTTGTGGACCGTGGCCTCCTCTTCCAGCGCTTGGCGGATACGTGAGGAGACTCGCTGCAATAGGGGATGCAAGGCGCGACCCAGCCCCAAGGGATCGGCGAGCAACAGCAGTCTGGCAACCCGAAGCGGAAGCACAGGCGGTCCGGACGTCCCCCGCTACTCGGGCTCGCGCACATGCACCGGGGCTTCGGCTCCCTGTTCCCGCTGGCACCGCGACGGCTCAGGCGATTGGTGGATCGGCGCAGGCGGTGTCGGCGGCGGGATTTCAGTCGGTTCTTCGGTGTTCCTTTCGACCAGCGGTGCCGGCCTGTTTTCCGACCGAGCACCCGTCGGCTTCCGAGCCACGGATGCGCGACGAAAGTGGCCGGCCAACCAGAGTGCGTCGGCGAACTCCGGGACCCACGGCGAGTGGGCCTCAGAATACACCCAGTCGGGCGTACAGGGCATCGACGAGCGCGTGCAGGCGATCCACGACCAGTGCCGTTCAGCCTTGCTCGCCGGACAGGGGGGCGAATACGGTCTCGAGCAAAGGGTCGAGATCGGCGACGCTCAAGACGAGCTGAATGGCGTTGAGCAATTGGTCCGTGGCCAACTCTTGTTTGTCTTCGTCGCGGCGTTTTAGGAAGGTGTCGATCAGCCGATCGATCTCTCGTTGGCTATCCATCGAGCCTCGCTGCGCTCGCGCTGGAGGGCCGTCGCGGCACGCCGAAGAGATGGGCACGGCGATTTGCTCCGGCTTGTCGCGGTCCGGCGGCTGCATGCGTAGCTGTAGGCAACGGCGTAGGAATGCCGGCGGGAACTTGCATTCGCCGTTGCTGGTCATGACCACCAGCGGGAATTCTCGACATGGAACCTTACCATCAATGACCTCGAGGGTACCTGCGCCCTTGCCCCAGATCCGCACTTCGACCTTGTGCTTGAGGTCTTTGAGGCGCAACAGCTCCGTGATCTCGAAGCGACCTTACTCGAAGGCATGCAGCAGGTCGTTGGGCAGGTCGATATCGCTCTTGTCGATCTCGTCGATCAATAAGACGCGGGGGTAGTATTTCGACTCCCCGTCCACCTCGACCGGTCCGTTGGTGAAGAAGGCGGTACCCAGTGGACCGAGCGTTAGGTAGGGACTGATGTTGGCCAAGTCTGCCGGCTTGTCCGCAAGCGGCCTGTCCTCGTCGGGCGGCTCTTGGGAATGCACACCCTTTTCGGCCAGATAGGCGTTCTGCAGCCGGGCGACCGCATCGTACTGATAGAGGCCGTCCTGCAGGATGCTGCGGCTGGTGATCGACCAACGTAACACGGCCCCGAGACCGAGCTCGCGGGCTACGGCGTAGACCAGGGTGGTCTTGCCGGTACCGGGCCGGCCGGTGATCAACAGAGGTCGACGTAGATAGAGCGCGGCGTTGACCTTATCGATGTGTTCCTCTTCCAGGCGGAAGCTTCCGGGCACGCTCCCGGTCCAGGTCGTCGAAACGGAGCCAAGGCGAAGGCGCCGGCAGGCCTGCAAGTCGTGCTAGGTCGAGACCGGTATCTTCACGGTCACAGTCTCTACCATTGAAGATGCGCCAAGCGTTGCGATCGGTATCGGTCATTTCGGACCCTCCTGGCTCCAAGCATGACCGGAGTCCGGTTGGTCAAGTTGGGGGCGGTCCGGGGTATCCCAGAGTAGTGTCAGGCGGCAAGGGACGGGGAGATCCCTGGCGGTCTAGTGGCGACGATGTTCGTACAGGGCGCGCGGCAAGGCACGGAATCTGTCCGCGGCGTAGCGTTCGACAAGCTCGCGCTTCAGCTCTTCCAATGCAGGCGGTTGGGGCCGACACGGCGCGGCCACAGCAAGATCGGAGCCCCCTTGCCCAGCAAGGCCTTGACCGCCTCGCGCTCGGGCAGAATGCGGCAACCCAAAGCCAAGGAACGATCTTCGCGTCGCGGTGCCCTGAGATACAACTCGGTGGCATTTACCAGCGTCTGTTCACCACATGGAATCCAGGCGAGACAGGGCTCTTCCGGTGGAGCAGCGAGATATTTCCGGAGCGTCGCCATTTTTTGCGAAACCCGAAATGGGGTCCGTCCGATTTCGGGTGCAAAAAATCAGGCGACGGCCATGGCCTTCGGCGGCCCACGTTCGTCCTGCGTCCGTCCCGGCGCGCACTCCGCTCGTCGCTTACGCTCCCTCGCTTTCCTGTGCTCCTCCACGGCGCTTGCCTCAATGGGAATCGACCTTGTCTCGGCCGAAGCGCACGACCTGTCGCCCAGTGCCGAACCAGCGCTCCCAGCAACGCAATGCCAGCGGGCGCTCGTGGGCAAGGTGCCCGTCCGTCAATGTGGTTTCCGGTGATGGCGACACGCCATTGCGGTAGGTAATCCGTTCCAGACAATCGATGAAATCATCGTTACACAGGGCTCTGCCAGCAACAGAGTCTCCACATCGGGGTCCGATCTGTCGCCGGATAAACAGACGATAGCTTCGGCAATCTCATCGGTCAGCCCAGCGTCGGTTACGGCTGGTCCGGGATCTCGGTAATAGGGTAGCTCACCCTTTTTCGTGATGACGGATTCGCCTTTCTCGTCGATGTAGTCCCAGGACACACGGAAGGTTTCGGCGGGTACCTGCCTGGGGGGAGACCGTAATCAGAAGGCAGGCTCGCGGAGTCGGCATGGCAGGCAATTCGACAAGCTGCGCGGATTCGCGGATGTCCTCCGGCTTGACGCTGATTGCACCGAGTGAGCCTTGGACTCCGGTGAGCCAGCTCTCCAACTGGCTCGGGTGCCCCAGGGTCAAGCAGCGTATCCAGTATCTGTTCCGGGCTTTCATCAGCGGCTGGACGCGGGAGAAGACCTCCGTCTTCGAGTCACCAACAGTGTAGGGAGCAAATATCAAGCCTTTCCACGCTTGGTACCAACGCGACGGGGGCAAGCACAGCTACACCTGAGTCAAGAACCAGTTGCAAGAGGCCGGTGTGGTGCAAAGGCACCTGGGCGAGGCAAGCACCGCAAGCGGCGCACCCGCGCGGCCGGGCCGGGCATGATGTTGCACCAGGACGCGAGCCCGCACGAATGGGTACCGGGAGTGAAGTGGGGTTTGGTCGTAACCATGGACGACGCCACCAACGAGCATTACTCGATGCGCTTGGTCGCCGAGGAAGGTACGGACTCCAGCTTCATGGGCGTGCGAGGCGTAATCAGACAACGTGGATTGTTCGCCTCGCTCTACACCGATCGGGGCAGCCACTACTGGTATACCCGGAAGCTGGCGGCAAGGTAGCCAAGGAGAACCCCACGCCATTTGGCAAGGCCATGGCCCGCTTGGGGATCGAGATGATCCCGGCCTACTCTCCTGAGGCACGAGGACGCTCAGAGTGCATGTTCCGTACCCACCAGGGGCGTCTGCCACAGGAGCTGGCCATCGCCGGCATCCGCGACATGACAGCGGCTAACCGCTACCTCGATGAAGTCTATCGACCGGCCTCCAATACCGAGTTCATGCTGCCCGTGCCAGAGGAGGGATCGGCCTTCATGCCCTGGATCGGTGGCAAGCTGGATGACTTCCTGTGTGAGACCTATGAGACCTTCGAGCGTGTCGTCGGCAAAGACAACTGCGTGGCCTTCGAGGGGATGGCCTTGCAGATCCCCAAGGACCGCCACCAGATGCATTACATGAAGGTCAAGGTGTGGGGTGCATTGCTATCCCGATGGCAACCTTGCCGTGTTCCACAGACCGCGTTGCTTGGCTCGATATGATGCCCAAGGTCAGTCGATTCCGCTACAGCTACAGATTGTCGCGCAGGTCCGCTGCCGTATCCAAAGCGGACAGTTCTATTTGTTGCCAACAAAATTTTCGATTCGTGAGCAAGCTCGCTCCTACGGAGAATAGCTCCCACTCAAGTGATGAGTGGATTGAGCCATGTCAGAGGTCCGGTGGGGCGGCCTCCAGTAACCACTGACTGTCGTATCCGGACCTCCGGGTATGGGTGCCGATGGTTCGCCGCCAGCGTCGAGCCCCCGGTTGGCCCTGGAAGAGACCGAAGAGGTGTCGGGTCAGGGCGTTTAGCGGTACCCTAGCCGCCAGCTCCCTCTCCAGATAGGTGCCATAGGCCTCCAGGACTTGGCAGCGACTGGAGATGGGGTGGGGATCACCGAAGATCTCCCGGTCCGCCGCTGCAAGTATCCAGGGATTCCGATAGGCGGCGCGACCGATCATGACGCCGTCCAGATCCCGGAGCAGGGACCTAGCCTGCTCCAGGGTGGCGATGCCGCCGTTGATAGCGATGGGTAGCTGGGGGAAATCTTGCTTGAGGTGCCGCACCACTTCGTAGCGTAAGGGTGGGATGTCCCGATTTTCTTTGGGGCTCAGTCCGTGCAGCCAAGCCTTGCGGGCATGGACGATCAAGGCGTCGCAGCCGGCTGCCGCCAGCGTGTCGACCAGGGTGCAGAGTTCTTGGTAGCTGTCCCGCTCGTCGATACCGATGCGGGTCTTGACCGTTACCGGGATGGACACCGCCTTCTTCATGGCTAGGATACAGTCGGCGGCCAGCTCCGGCTCAGCCATCAGGCAGGCCCCGAAGCGTCCGGATTGCACTCGGTCGGAAGGGCAGCCCAGGTTCATATCGATTTCATCGAAACCGGCCTCCTCGCCCATGTGAGCACAGACCGCCATGGCCTGCGGGTCGCTACCCCCGAGCTGAAGCGCTAGCGGATGCTCCGCGGGATCGACGCGCAGGAAGCGTGCGTGCTCCCCATGAAGCAGGGCACCGGTGGTCACCATCTCCGTGTAGAGCAGGGTGTGCCGGCTGAGTAGACGCAGAAAGTAGCGGCAGTGGCGGTCGGTCCGGCCCAGCATGGGCGCAATGCTGAGACGACGGTCCAAGGCGGGTGGTTTCATCCTGATTCGATGGTGGGTGGTGTTCTAATTTTGTAACTATTCAGGACCTCTTGCCAAGCAGTAGGCTACGCGCGTACCCATGGAATCATGCTTGGACAGAACGCCCTAACCCATTCTCCAGAAAGCCCTGACGACGAGCTGAAGCGGCGGCGTGAACGGGTTGCGGAGCAGGCTGAGATCATTGATGGGGCAAACAGCGACCATTGAGCAGATGCATGAGCGCATTCAGGAACTCGAAGCACGTCTGTGGCTAAGGATAGCCACAACTCCAGCCGACCACCATCCTCAGACTCTCCGTTCAAGAAGCCACCACTACGTTCGCGGCGCCAACCCAGCGGGCGCAAGCCCGGTGAACAACCGGGTCGGCGCGGCATCACCCGCTCCCTGGTCGATGCTCCCGATCAGTGCGTGATCATCCCGCTGCCGGGACCTGTGCGGGCGGGAGCGGCGGCACCGAGATCGCCACTACGGGGCTCGCAGAGCGACGCCCGGTGGTCGAGGTGGTGATCCAACGTGAGGTCATTGAGTACCGCATTGTCAGGGGGACTTGTGCCTGCGGGCGCGCGCAACGCAGCACGTTTCCCGCGGGGATCGAGGCCCCGGTGCAATACGGACCGAGCGGGTCGGCCTTGCGGTCTACATGACTCAATATCAGCTGCTGCCCTACTAGCGCACACCGCCGGGGTGCTCAATGAGCTGGCCGGCCTTGGGATCTTCACCGGGCACCCTCCAGCGCGCCGTACGGGTGGCCGCCGCCCGCCTGAAGGCGCCAGTCACTGCAATTCGCGACGCACTCGTTGCGGCACCACAGTGGCCCATGCCGATGAAACCAGCCGGCGCGTGAACGACAACCTGTACTGGCTACACGTACTCAGCACCGACCGGCTTACGGCCTACTTCCCTCATCCCAAACGCGGGGCCGAGGCCCTGGATGCGTTCGGCTTGTTGGCACCGTTCGCTGACGTACTCGTGCATGATCACTGGTCAGCCTGCCAGCGCTCCTCATGTTGGCATGCCTTCTGCAATGCCCATCATCTACGTGAGTTAACCGCTATCGCTGAGAGGTCCCCGAGCCAGCCGTGGGCAACCGATATGATCGCGCTGTTGTGCCAAGCCAATGCCCAAGTCGGCGAGGACCAGGACCTCAAGGCATTGCTCACCAGCGACGTCGAGCGCTTGCGGACCCGCTACGACAACATCCTCACCGAAGCCGAAGTCGGCAATCCTCCCCGTCCCCGCCGTTCTAGCGCCCGCGGGCGAGTCAAACAATCCCCGGCCTGCAACCTCATTCGGCGACTGCGCGAGCACCGCAACGAGGTCCTGCGCTTCCTCACCGACCGGCGCGTTCCCTTCGATAACAACTAGGCCAAACGCGACCTGCGAAGGCCCAAACTCAAGCAGAAAGTCTCCGGTTGTTTCCGCTCCGAAATCGGCGTGGATGCCTTTGTCATCATCCGCTCCTGCCTTTCGACCCGCCGCAAATAGTCCGACGATCTTTTCAACTCGCTCGTCCTGACGTTCCAAGGGCAACCCCCAATGCCCCAATTGGAGTAGCTGAATAGTTACCCGCCGACAATGCGATACTCAACGACCTTACGCTGACTCTCCACCTCGACCACCTGGCGTCGCTCCGCGAGCACTGTAGCCGCGATCCCGGTGCCGCAACGTCCGCAGGCGCAGATCCTCGTCAACGGGATGATCACGCACTGGTCGGGGTGATCGACCAGGAAGCGAGTGACGCCGCATCGGCCCGGTTGTCCATCGGGCTTGCGCCCGCTTGGCTAGCGTTGCGAGCGTGGTGGCGGCTTCTTAAACGGTGAGTCCAAGGATGGCGGCCGACTGGAGTTGTGGCTATCCTTGGCTAGGCGCGCTTCCAACTCCCAGATACGCTCGCGCAGATACTCAATGAGCACCGTCTGCTCCGCCACCCGTTCATGCAACCGCTTAAGTTCGCCATCAGGGTTTTCCGGAGAATGGGTTAAGGTTGGTTATTCCATCATAAGAATAGATTACGCGTGTAGCCTACCGCTTGGCAAGAGGTCCTGAATAGTTACGGCCAAACAGTAGAGGAAACTGGCGCTCAGGCAGTTGGCGGCGGCCGCGGCGAGTAGGCGCGAGGCATTGGGACCTGAGACCCCCGCCCAGAGGCGGTGCCTCGTCCATGAGGACGTCCGCTGCCTACTTCCAGTCGAAGCGGACATTGATTCGTAGTCTTCCCGTTGTTCCAGGTGAATGGTGAAACAACCTGCTTCGGATATGGGATTTCCTCGGGTTGTCGAATGTCGATGGGCATGGGTGATATCGATCGACCCGGGCCGTCGCTTCTATCAGGGGGCCTCGAATTTCTCAAGGTGCTCCTTACTCGATCATACCGGCGGCGGCAATCGGAATGGCAAAAGGATACAGGACGCAAAGCCGTGTCGGGACGAATAATTCTTTAGTCCGATCGCAGAGCATTTCGATTTTTCGGTAGCTCTTGGTCCCTAGTGTTCGATTCTCTACCAAGCTCTTGAATTTTTTAAGACCGGAGCGTCACCATTTTTCGCGAAACCCGAAATGGGATCCATCCGATTTCGGGTGCAAAAAATCAGGCGACGGCCATGGCCTTCGGCGGCCCACGTGCGTCCTGCGTCCGTCCCGGCGCACACTCCGCGCTGCGCCAGGACTCCCGCAATGGCTTGATGCCGTGTCGCATAGCCTTGCATTTCATCTCCGCCGGCGCTCACGCGCCGCACTCCGACGAAACGCCCGGCCCTACGGCTACGCGGGGGTCGTCGTACTCCGCTCGTCGCTTACGCTCCCTCGCTTTCCTGTGCTCCTCCTCGGACAATTTTGAAATCACTCCGTATCGAGCGCCACCGATTTTTCAAGGTACCCTTGATCTATGGCAGGGCAATCCGTTAGTAATTTGGTATATGCTAAATCTCTTCAGATCCCGTTATGTGTATACCCGCTGCACGTGAACATTTTGGCCAGCGAGTACCCGAGAGCAAGACGCGACGAGGGGGAATAGCCCGCCCTTTTGCGACGAGTCGCAACGCGGCTATCAGGTACGAGCGGCATGTATCGCGGCGAAAAATCCCTACATGACGGGTATGAGAGAGATCGAATGTCCCGACGAGCCCGCAGACCGATTGCCGCTCTCCGTATCGGAATAATCATGGTCTTCTCCATTGCGGCACCAGCACCGCGGTCTCTGGCAGTCGAAGGTCCCCATTCCACAGAGCCCGAGCCGATCCACCAGTGGCTCGACGAAGTCCGCGCCCAGCGGGAGATCCGACAACAACACCGACGTGCACGCAAGGAAGTCCGGCAGAGACGCCGCCAGTGGCTGGAGCCTTGGGGGGCGACCCGGCAACAGGTACGGGAGCAAACGATCCGCCGTCGCCGCGAAGCCTTTTTGGAATATGAGGCCTTTTTAGAACATATCGAACGCGACCGCGAGGCCTTTCGCAATCAGGTCCCCTGGGAATTCCAGCAGGGACCACCGTGGCAAAACCCTCTCCCGGAGTCCTCCGAGATACGGTTACCAATGCCGGCTGACGAGGCCACTGGGATATACGGGCAAACGGCACCCCGGACCTCGACCTATCCCCTACCGGACTGGGACAACGGCTGGTACTATCGAGGGTTCTAGAGAAGGAATTTTCCCCGTTCCACAGCACACCTTGAAAAGCTATCTAAAAACTAACTAACCTGTAGGGCGGGCTGTGCCCACCAAATACTGCGCTCGACCGGTGGTCACAGCCCACTCAACTGGGAAATTTTAATGGGAATCAATGGGTTAATTATTAGTCAGACTCTGAAGCACCCAAGGAACCTTGCGGTACAGGGACACGCTACCATTAATCGGGCACGCCAGTGCTCGAATCTAGTAGGAGGTAGCCTGAAGGCTACCCCCTCCCTACAGAATGGTACGTACCGGCCAGGTATACCGCTCTTCGATCAGTAGCCGAGCCCTTCAGACCCGAGAGAAAGCGATCCTAAAGTCATGCCGGAACACTAAGCCCCTCGCTTTGAACCATTCCAGGTTCAGCGCAAGCCGTACCGGTCGTCGCCTCACCGACTTCCAGCGGTTCATCTTGACCCATACGCGGTGCGCCTCGTGAGGGTCGGATCCAGCCTTGATCATGATCCGTTGGAACTTTCGGGGCTGCTTCCATTTCTTCAGTCGTATCGATCTCATCCGACTACGAATCCAGGCATCAAGGTCACGGAACAGGTATTTGAACTCCTGTATCCCGAAGCATCCAACCCAGCCTCGCAAGTATTTGTTCAGCCCGTGGACCACTTGGTACATCGACAGCGGGTTGTTTCTGCGTGTCAGCTCCCGAACGCGGTCTTTAGAACTGGCTTTGTGCCTTGGTGCTTACCCGGATCTTTCCTCGCAGGACCTGAAATCCCAGAGTAACTATTCAGCTACTCCAATTGGGGCATCGGGGGCTGCCTTGGAAGGTCAGGACGAGCGAGTTGAAAAGATCGTCGGATTGTTTGCGGAGAGTTGAAAGGTAGGAGTGGATGATGGCAAAGCGCCCCGGCGCCGGTATCGGAGCGGAAGCAGCCAAAGGTTTTCTGCTTGAGCTTGGGCATGTGCAGGTCGCGTTCGGCCTGGTTGTTGTCGAAGGGAACGTGCCGGTCGGTGAAGAAGCGCAGGACCTCGTTGCGGCGCTCGCGTAGCCGCCGAATGAGGTTGCAGGCCGGGGATTGTTTGACGCGCCCGCGGGTGCCAGGACGGCGGGGACGGGGAGGATTGTCGGCTTCGGTGAGGATAGTGTCGTAGCGGGTCCGCAAGCGCCTGACGTCGCCGGTGGGCAATGCCTTGAGGTGCTGGGCCTGGGCCTCGCCGGCCAGGGCATTGGCTTGGCACAACAGCGCGATCATATCGGTTGCCCACGGCTGGCTTGGGGACCTCTCAGCGATCGCGGTTAGCTCACGTAGATGATGGGCATTGCAGAAGGCACGCCAGCTTTGGTAGCGTTAGGAGGCTGACCAGTGGTCATGCACGAGTACGCTAGGCACGAATACGCCAGCGAACGGCGCTAACAAACCGAACGCATCCAGGGCCTCGGCACCACGTTTGGGATGAGGGAAGTAGGCCGTAAGCCGGTCGGTGCTGAGTGCATGTAGCCAGTACAGGTTGCCGTTCACGCGCCGGCCGGTTTCATCGGCATGGGCCACTGGTGCGGCGACGAGTGCGCGGCGGATCGCGTTGACTGGCGCCTCCAGGCGGGGTGGCGGCCACCCGTACGGTGCACTGGAGGGTGCCCGGTAAGATCATCCCAAGGCCGGCCAGCTCATTGAGCACCTCGGCGGTGCGCTGGTAGGGCAACAACTATTGGGTCATGTAGACCGCAAAGGCCAATACGCTCGGGCGTATTGCACCGGGGCCTCAATCCCTGCAGGAAACGTGCTGCGTTGCGCGCGCCCACAGGCACAGGTTCCGCCGACAATCCGGAGCGTCGCCATATTTTTGCGAAACCCGAAATGGGGTCCGTCTGATTTCGGGTGCAAAAAACCAAGAGACGGCCATGGCCTTCGGCGGCCCACGTTTGTCCTGCGTCCCTCCCGGCGCGCACTCCGCGCGGCGCCAGGACTCCCGCAAGGACTTGACGCCGTGTCGTATGGCCTTGCATTCCGTCTCCGCTCGTCGCTTACGCTCCCTCGTTTTCCTGTGCTCCTCCGCGGTACTCAATGTACCCTACGCTGGATCTTCACCTCGACCACCTGGCGTCGCTCCGCGAGCACTGTAGCCACGATCCCGGTGCCGCAACGTCCGCAGGCGCAGGTCCCCGTCAATGGGATGATCACGCATTGTGCGTTTTATGCGATGTAATCCCGGAGTTTTCTAGGACTTGAAGAAACGATTCAACTGGCTGTCAGGTACTCGAGTGACCTCACCGAAGAAGAAGGGGAAATCCTTGAGCTCATCATCAACGAATTGAAATCCTATACCATCGGACGCCCACGAAAAAGTGATCTTCGCGAACGCCTAAATGCCATTTTTTATTTGAATAAAACAGGCTGTCCCTGGCGGTATCTGCCAAAAGACTTCCCTCCCTACAAGCTTACTAATTATACTATAAATCAAGTGGACAGACTATCGTTTGCAGAGAAAGTCAATACGGTGCTTCGTCAGAGGTTACGCCAAAAAAAAGACCGAAAGCCAGATCCAACGGGAGCAATTATTGATAGTCAAAGTGCCAAGGGAACCCCAGAATCCTATGTAGAACCGGGATTTGACGGGGGCAAGCTCGTTAAAAGAAGAAAATGTCCTATCGTTGTCGATACAATTAGTTGCGTGCTCGTCGTCCGGGTACACGCCGCCGATGTGTTTGACGGTAAAGCTGCTCGTTAAGTCATTACGAACTTATTTTCGATCCTCCATACCATCAAAAAAATCTGGGGCAATCGTGCCGATTCCGGTGCGGACCTATTTAACTGAGTCTTGACCCAATTCGAGTGCCCACTCGAAATTGTTAGAAAGAAAAAAAGACAGCGAGGTTTCCACGTTTTACCTCGCTGCTGGGTGGTCGAGAGAACACTCGCCTGGCTGAGTCGATGGCGTCGATTGAGTAAAGATTATGAACGGAAACCAACTTCGAGCGAAACACAGGTTTATTTCGCATCCAGTCGTTTCCGGCAAATCTGTAATCATCAGATACCCTAGTAAAATGGCTGTTCGTTGAGTTTTCATTATTAATAAATTTCTAGACAGCCTCTTAGTTTCCTGTATGTTCTTCCCCTTTTTTCTGGTCTTCAGGATTTTCTCCTCCACACTGTTACCAATGCTTCATCGGTCCTGTCTCTTCGGTACTATCCGTGAATCTGCCACCGTCTGTCCCTCCTCGCTTCGGGATCTCCTCGTCGATTCGGTTTTTCTGTCGTCTCTGGCAACATCAACAACTGGACAGGACGGCTTCCCTGGGTAAGACGCACCACCTCCCCACATCCCGTCCGGCTTCATGTCAGGTCGGTTCTCCGGATATCCGGTCTTGCTCTCGCGCGCCTGCTCGACCTCCCCCCAACACCATCCAGCCGGTTCGCTGTTCACTACGTACATGGGTTCTGCCTCAGGCCTCCTTCAGACACCCCGTTTCCGGTGATGCCCTTGCCTTGTTGACGTCGTCCTTTCGTCCGGTAACGGTGGACCATTTTGTCCTAGGTTTCGCCTGGAACGGCGGCCTGTGCGTCATGCTAGGCACACGCAATGAAGCGAAACGAAAACCGCATTTTCGCTTCGCGTAAGGGAAAATTTCAAGGATGGATTTTTTCCGCTCTTAAACGAAGAAAAATTCCAGAGATGAAATGTTTCAGGTCCCTCTCGAGGTATCCCTCACTTCCACAACTCGGGCCCCGGTACCAACACCCCCCGCTCCCCGATGGCACCGGCCTCCAATACTTGCAGATACCGCTCGGCACTCGTGGCTTGGGTGTAGCCGACGACCGCGGCCGCGAGCCGCTCCGGCGGTGGTGGCCGGTCCAGGGTCACGGCGATGGCCCGGCCCAGCCCTGTGACATCCCCTACCGGGACCAGGGAGCCGTACCGACCCCCGTCCAGTAGCTCACGGGGACCGCTGGGACAATCCGTCGCGACGACCGGGGTACCCAAGGCCAGGGCCTCCGTGAGGACATTGGGGGACCCCTCCCAACGGGAAGAGAGCACGAAGAGGTCCGCGCGGGCCAGAAAGGGATAAGGGTTGCTCTGAAAGCCGAGCAGGTCCACGTCGGCGGCTATTCCTAGCTCCACAATCAGTGCCTCGAGTCGCGCCCGTCCACCGCCCGCGCCCAGGATCACCAACCGGCAAGGACGCCCCTTACGGACCTGAGCGAAGGCACGGATCAAGGTCGGAAAGTCCTTCTGGCGTTCCAAGCGGCCGGCACCAAGGATGACCGGCGGTTGACCGGGCCGGAACCAAGTATGGTGGCAGGGCTCGGTGGCCAGTCCGGGAAGCTCCGGCGTAATCACAGGATTGCGGATCACTTGGATGTGCGTACGCTCCACCCCGGCGATGCGGGCGGTATCATCGGCCACCCCGGCAGAGACCGTCACGATTTGGTCCACCTGGGGATAGATCCGGCGGATCAATGCGAATCGTAACCAACGCGCGATGGCGGTCTTGCCCGCCATGGCAGTGGAGATATGGGTCCCCAGGCGCATGACGATCCGGGTGTCGGTGCCAGCCAGCCACCGGGCCAGGACCGCCGCACGCCCGGCCCGATCCTTGGCTGCCAACAGGGCGGTAGGGCGGCGGCGGCGCAGGTAGCGGACAAGTGCCGGCAGGGCCGCAAAGGTATGCGGCGGACTCAGGCGCACCAAATTCACCTGCCGCGGCAGGCGTTCCAGGTGGGGACCTTCGGCGCGTACCAGGACTAGGTCCACCGGTCGACCAAGGTCCACGAAGCCGCGGATCAGGCTCATGACCATGCGCTCCACCCCGCCGCTGCCGGAAAAGGAGACAAAAACGGCGATGGGGCGCACATGGTCGAACCCCTCTCCCCGCACTTTTTTCCGATGAGACAATTTTCGCTTTCCTCCCCAACCCATCTCCCGGAGAAAACTAGGGATTTTGGCAACCGGAATTTCGATCCCGGTGGCGGATTTCCTACCGAGTCATAACTATTCAGGACCTCTTGCCAAGTGGCAGGCTACACACGTAATCTAGGCCCATGCTGGAACAACCCATCCTAACCAATTCTCCAGAAAACCCTAAAGACGAGATTAAGCGGTTGCGTGAACGGGTGGCGGAGCAGACGGCGCTCATTGAGCATCTGCGCGAGCGCATCCGGGAGTTGGAAGCGCGCCTGGCCAAGGATAGCCACAACTCCAGCCGGCCGCCATCCTCGGGCTCACCGTTCAAGAGGCCGCCACCACGCTCGCAACGC
>Ga0209457_1000052_pt1 | contig 49979 bp, 52 predicted proteins | sample WorMetHEROISLAND_5_FD_187410 | JGI IMG/M metagenome (GOLD analysis project Ga0209457, IMG submission 187410) | Marine gutless worms symbiont microbial communities from Max Planck institute for Marine Microbiology, Germany - Olavius sp. 5 HERON... ... | reverse complement strand
CAGGTTGCAGTGCTGCGGTCCCGTCGGAGATGACGGAGGCCTTGTGACCGTCGATGTCCCCCGACTCCAGGGCGGTGCGACCTTCGGGGAGGTCGTCACGCAGCCTGAGGGCGACGCTCAGCTCGTTCTCCGCCCTCCGGCGGGTGTAGCCGACAGCGGCGGCGATCTCGTCGGCGGCGTGCTCATTGGGCCGGGAGGTCCGCTCGGTTGTGGCCGCGGAGACGGCGTGGGCGGTCTCGGCCATCGCCTCGTAGACGCCTGCTTGGTAGTGGGAGACTTGACGTTGCCCGGCGCGGAGGGCCGTGACCAGGTCGTAGCCGCTCAACCGGCCCAGCTCCACCGTCTCCAAGGCCGCGGCCAGCGCAGCGCCGGGGGCCATCTCGTCCAAACCCTCAGGAAGCACCTGCCGGCCGCCCGGCTCGAAACGGGTCCCCGCCGCATCACGAACGATGTCGCCGACGGACTGCCCGCCCGACGGATGTGACCTCGAATTGATCATGGCCGCCAACGTATCGGGAGCCTCTGACAGATTCGCGCTCTTGTCGCCACGATCGTGGGGCGCCCGCCGCCCTGACGGCCCGTCGCTGGAACACGTCCGGTCCGATTCCCAATGCACAAACTACGCCATAGGCGAATCCAGAGCATTGGGAAGCCGGTTGGGGAGGCGGCGACGCGCCGGGGCTCAGCGTCTGTCGGGCGCGGGCGCGGGCGCAGCGGCCCCCGAGTCGCCTATGGCCCCGAGAGCGCGCCCGACCGCCTGGGTCAGGGCGCGTCCCAAACCCTCCGAGACCGAGGCCTCGCCCGACTTCTCGGCGCCGCCGTCGAATGCGCTGACGCTGAGCGTGCCGTCGTCGGCCATCGACACACCAGCAATATCAACCGGGGCCTTGCCGAGCGTCTGGCACCACGCGTCGGCCAACCCTTGGGCGACGGCGGACGGGGTGGCGGCCACCACCCGCGCCGACCTGACGGCCCCGACGGTCAGCTCCACCCTGGCCCCGGCCCCTTCCGGCGCGACCTTGACATCAACCGAAGGGCGCTCAGCACGCCCCGACCGATGCCTCAGGCGCAGGCGCCGAGCGCCGGTCGACCTGACGCCGTAGGCGATGAGCAAGGCGCGAACCTCCTCCACCACCGCGGGCTCGTCGGCCCCGGGCTCCAACCTCACATCGATCCCGCCCCCTGCTTCGGTCACATCGACCGTCGCCGAAGCCACACCGGGAAGATCCTCAAGACGGGCGGCGAGCGTGCTCACCGGGTCCAGCTCCCGACTGTGCGCATCCGCCTGCGCCACCGCAGGAACCCGACCAGGTCCTCGGTCGGCGCCTCGGCGCTCGGCGACCCGTAGGCGGTCTCGGCTCGCCACCCGAGATAGGCCGAAGACGGAAAAAAGCAACGGCGCCGGCGCACCGCCAACGCGACGCGACACGCCTCCCAGAGCAACGTCGGCTCGGAAAAGAGGGGTCGCAAATGGGCTCTCAGCGCACGGGGTCTCAACGCAGACACTCTCCTTTACGGCGATCGCCCGTTTTTCGCGATCGCCTGCCTGCTAGAGCAGGCGATCGCGCCAGTCTTGACAACAAGAGCCCGCACCGGAGAGCTGCCGCCCTCCTGGCGGCGCAGGCCCCTGCCTTGAGGAGGCCACCATAGCAGCCTCTCGCGACCTGTGCGCAGACGGCGGGCGCCCTCGGCGCGCGCCGCCCGCGAAGCCGGGTCGGGCCCCGTCGACATGGGCGGAGACCCGGCTCGGTGGGCGGAAACCATGGTCGCCGGTAGGATCGACTCGAATCGTCGCTACGGAGGGCGCCGGTCTTGCATCAGCCGAACATGAAGGAGGTCGACCTCTTCGGGTCGTGCTTCGAGGCGATCGCCTCGAACGTCGAGACGGTGATACAAGGCAAGCGGGAGTCGATCGAGTTGCTGCTCCTCGCCCTCGCGGCCGAGGGCCATGTGCTGGTCGAGGACGTGCCGGGCGTCGGGAAGACTCAGCTCGCCAAGTCCGTCGCCCGTTCGGTCGAAGGCGCCTTCAACCGGATCCAGTTCACCCCCGATCTCCTCCCGTCGGACGTGACCGGCATCTCGGTGTGGGACCGGGAACGCCGGGCCTTCGAGTTCAAGCCCGGGCCCATCTTCGCCAACATCGTCGTCGGCGACGAGATCAACCGGGCGAGCCCCAAGACCCAGTCGGCCCTCCTCGAGGCCATGGCCGAGCGTCAAGTCACCTCCGACGGTGTCACGCGCCAGGTCCCCCTCCCCTTCATGGTCATCGCCACGCAGAACCCGCTGGAGCACGAGGGCACCTACCCCCTGCCCGAGGCGCAACTCGACCGGTTCATGATGAGGGTCGTCCTCGGGTACCCGAGTCGGGAGAAGGAGCTTGAGATGCTCGACGCCCACGGCGTCCGCTCCACCTTCCTCGACCTCGAGCCCGTCGCCGGGGTCGACGACGTCCGCGCCATGATCTCAATCGCCGCTCGGGTCGGCGTGTCCCGGCCGGTGAAGAGTTACATCGTCGACCTGGTCGAGGGGACCAGGCTTCACCCCGACGTGCTCTTGGGGGCCTCTCCCAGGTCGGCCCTCTTCCTCCAAGCCCTCTCCCGGGCGAGGGCGGCGTCGAAGGGGCGGGACTATGTCATGCCCGACGACGTCAAGGCGCTGGCCGAGCCGGTCCTCGAGCATCGGCTCGTGTTGCGGCCCGAGGCGCAGATGCGCGGAGAGACGGTCAGAGACCTCATCGAAGACGTCTTGACTCGCGTCAGGGTGCCGGGGACCGTCTCTCGGGCGACGACCTGATGGCGGCGGCGCGGGCGGCCGCCTGATGCCGACTCCCCGAGGTTGGGCCCTCTTGGGCTCAGGCCTCGCCCTGATCGCCCTCTGGTACGCGTTCGGCGATCAGGAGCTGTTGCTGGCGGGCGCCTTCCTCACAACCGCGCAGCTCTTCGCCGTCGCCTACGTCAGGGCCCGCCCTCCCCTGCTGAGCGTCGGCCGTCGCTTGGGATCGACTGCCGTCCACGACGGCGACACCGTCGGAGTCACGCTCGTCGTGCGCAACCGGGGCCGGGTCCCGCTCCGCAACGTGGCGCTGAGCGATGAGGTTGCGGGTCTCGGCCGCGCCTCGTTTCTGGTCGCCCGGCTGCGGGAAGGCGAGGCCGTCAGCGCCGCCTACCGAGTGGTCTGCCGCCGCCGCGGCGCCTACCGGGTCGGCCCGGCCGCCGGCGCCGCTTCCGACCCCCTCGGCCTGGCCGAGCTTCCGGCGGCGCCGGGCCCGGAGGACCGGCTGGTGGTCTACCCGGCGGTCGAGCGCCTCGCCGGGCTCCCGACGAGCGGGGGCGGCGACCCGGCGATGAGCGCCTCTCGCCCCGAGCGCTCCGGGCGCGGCGGCGAGGACTTCTACACCTTGAGGGAGTATCAGCGGGGGGACGACCTCCGCCGCGTCCACTGGCCCTACTCGGCCAAGACGGACACGTTGATGATTAGACAGTTGGAGACCCCGCGACGGTCGCGGGCCTTGGTCCTCCTCGACGCGAGGCCGCAGGCCTACGAGTCGCCCGCCGCCTTCGAGAAAGCCGTCTCCGGCGCCGCCAGCGTCGTCACCCACCTGGTCTCGGCCGGCGTCGACGCCGACCTCTGGGCAGGCGGGCCGGACCCGGTCAACGCGTCTCGGTACGCGGCGACGATGGAGCGCCTCGCTCTCGCCGCGCTCAGCTCGGGCCTCGACATCGTCGCTGCGGCGACGCGGATCCGCCGGGAGGCGGGAGGCGGCGCCCTCGTCCTGGTAACGGGGAGCGCCGACCGAGACCTCCTCTCGGTGCAGCGCCTCCTGTCAAACAAGTACGGGGCGACGGTCATGATGGGGGCGTCCAGCGCGTCGTCGCCTGCGGTCGGCGACTTCCACAGACTCGGAGTCGCGGTCGTGACCGTGGCGCCCCATGAGGACTGGGCCCCCGCCTGGGGCTCGGCCATGAGGTCGATGTGGGCCGGCGGCTAAGCCGGACGGCGGGCGCTCTCGCGGCGACCCTCATGATCGCGCGCCTTGACCGCCTGTTCCTGCCGAGTCCCGAGCACCCGAGCGCGTGGGTGATCCCGGCTGTCTCCCTCGTCGTCGGCGCGGTCGCCTGGCGCCTGCTCGACCGGGCGCAGGCCCGGCGCCGGTCGGCCGGCGTGCTGCTCGCCGTCGGCGCGGCGTGGATCTTCACCCGGGTCGCCGCCCCCGAGACGCTGATCGGCGGGGCCATCCCCTCCGGGGACACGCCCGAGGCGCTCCTGGCGGCGACGCAGGAGGCGATCAGGCGCCTCCGCTGGGGCGTCCCGCCCGTCGAGCCGTCGGCGGGCGTCGCCGCCTTCCTCGCCGTGTTGATGTGGGGGGTCGGAGCCTTCTGGGCGCGGGGCCTCTCCAAGAGGTCGGCGGCGGCGATGACGATCCCCTCGCTTGCCCTCTACCTCCAGTTCGCCGTCTTCGACAGGGCCCGGGCCGGGCCGTGGTGGATGGCCGCCTTCGCGGTCGTCCTCGCGTTGACCGTCGCGGCCCTGGGGTTGGAGAGGAGAGCAACGGCGGGGCGCGCCCGCGACCGGGAGGGGAGGCCGCTCCCCCGCCGCTCGGCGTGGCTTGCTTTGACGACGGCGGCGCTCATCGGCCTCGTCGCGGTGCTCGCCGCGGTCGGCGCCTCAAAGGCGAAGCTGACGCCGGAGTTCGGCCATGCGCCTTGGCGCTCATGGGGAGGCGGCTACGGCCCGGGCGGCGGGAGCGTCGCGTTCGACCGTCTCGTCGGCCTCCGCCAGCAGCTTGTCGACCTCCCGGACACCGTCGTGTTCCAAGCCGTCGTCGACGGCGGGGACTTCGACGAGGCGGGCAGCGTCTACTGGCGGATGGAATCGTTGGACGAGTTCGACGGGGCCTTTTGGAGGAGGTCGGACATGTCGGCCTACATGTATGAGCCGGGCCGGGACGTCGGCGACCCGGACCACCGGTACCGGGGAACTGAGGCACGCCTCTTCGCCCAGGTCCGCATCGAGGCGCTCTCCCAGCAGGTGGCGCCCACTCCCGGCGTGGCGGCGGAGATTCTCCCGATCGACGCCGACGGGGCCATCAGGCCCGCAGCCTTCGCCACCGGCGACGACGACGCCATCATCTACTTGCCGGGCCTGACGCGGGGCGACAGCTACCAGGTCGCAACCGACTACCCGTTGCACGCCGCGGACCTGGGCGGCCTGGCCACCGGCCCCGACGGGCGCCTGAGCCCGATCTTCCAGGCGGCGGTCGACGCCGGGGAGACCGCCCTGGCGCCGACGACGAGCGCCGGGGCCGCGGAGGCGCCCGACGACCTGAGCTTCTTCACCAGGCTTCCCTCGGATCTCCCGCAACGGCTGGCCGCCATCGCCCGACGGCAGACTCGCGGCGCCTCGACCGACTTCGAGAGGGCGTACATGCTCGAGAGCTGGCTCAAGTCCTCCAAGTTCAGGTACTCGACCGAGGTGAGCACCGGCCACGGCGCCCTCGACCTCGCCGACTGGCTGGCCGACCCCGAAAGCCTCAACCACCGCACCGGGTACTGCGAGCAGTTCGCCGCGGCGATGGCAGTCTTGGGGCGGGCCCTTGACATCCCCAGCAGAGTGGTCTGGGGTTTCGCCCCGGGGGAGACGGTCGCCGACCGGGGCGGGGCGGCGGTCGTCGAGGTGAGGGGGACCAACGCCCACGCCTGGGTCGAGATGTGGATGGAGGGGTACGGGTGGGTCAAGTTCGACCCGACGCCGAGGGGCGACATCGCGCTGGCTCCCGTCTCCGACTTCGACCCGACCGACTTCACGCCCGAGTCGGAGCTGAGCCGGGAAGCGCCCGTCGGCGACCCCAGCGGCTTGCTCGAGGACGAGGCCGCCGCGCTCCCTCCCCAAAACGGCGCCGCGACCGCCCCCCCATGGCGGCTCCCGGCCGCCCTGGCGCTCGCCTCCCTCCTCCCTGTGATCCCCGCGACCAAAGCCGTCCGCCGCCGCCGGCGGCTGCGGGCGGCTCGGGCAGGCGACATCGCGGCCGCTTGGGACGAGATCGTCGACAGGCTCACCGACATGGGACGAATGCCGCCCCCGAGCCTGACGCCGATGGAGGCGGCGCGGGCGGCGAGCCTGGCGCTGGCGCCGTTGGCGGCCGGCTACTCGGCCGCCGTATACGGGGGACGGTGGGGAGGGGACGCCGAGCCTGCTCTCTTGGAGGCGGAGGCGACGCTCAGGGAGTCGTGCTCTCGCGCGGTGCGCGCCAAGGCGGCGTTGCGGCCGACCTCGTTGCTCAAGAGACGCTGACCGGCGGCCGGGCCTATGAGCCGGCAGCCCTCATCTCGTCGTTGACGTCGTCTTCGACTCTGCGAAGCATCGACAGGAACCTGTCCTTGTCCAGCTCGAAGCGGGTGACGTCCTCTCGGACCTCGCGGGCGATCTCGTCGATGGCCACGAAGAAGGCGAGCTGCCCCTCGCGAAGGGCGTCCATCAGCTCACCCTCGTCGCTGCTCACCTTGAAGATCGACCGCCCGTCGGTCACCAGCTTGACGTCGGCGAGGTGGCTGTCCATGTCCCCCTCCCGGCGCAGGTAGTCCCACGCCCGCCTGACCCGCTGCAGAGACATGCCGTTGTCGAGGAGGCTGCGGACCACCCGCAAGGCGACGAGGTCCCGGAACGAGTAGAGCCTTCTGGTCCCCGGCTTCCCCCCGGTCTTCTGGATGGATGGGTTGACCAGCCCCACACGATCCCAATAGCGCAGTTGATGGTAGGTGCAGTTGCTCAGCCGACAGGCCTGCTCGGCTGTGAATGCCTGCTCCACGCTGTCCTTCCTCTACCTCTGGTCGCGGCCTCCCCGGGGCGGGGGGCCGTCTGCTGGGCCCGGCCGTCGGGGACCGGCCCCGGCAGCGAGGCCGAAACGATAGCGGGCTCCCGAGAGGCGACGTCGCCGGAGGGCGGGGCCTTCTACTCGACCGGCTCGTCGTGGGCCTGAGGCTCCGTGACCCGCCACCCTCTCGCCCTCAGGGCGTTGACCAGCGCCGTCGCCGAGACCACCAGGGCCCCGAACCCGATGGCGGCCAGCCAGACCGTCTTGACGTAGGCGATCACCAGGGCGAGCCCGACGATCACACCCACCAACGCGAGCCGCGCCCCGATGCGCGGGGGGCGCTCGATCCGGCGGACGGCGCGGGCCAGGTCGGGGTCGTCTTCGTAGAACTGACGCTCGATCTGCGCCAGGATCTCCTGCTCTCTGTCGTCCAATGCCATCTCGCGCCGGTGCTGTGGAACTCACCTGAATGATACACCGGGTCGCCGCCCTTGGTAACCCCTTCCCGCCGATCAGGTCCGCTTTGAGGCGAGCGGCGACCGCGCAGGCCCCGGGGGAGGCCCCGAGACTCGGCGAGAAGCTCGGATCCCTGCGTGGCTCCCCGGAGCCTTGCGGTTCCGGCTTGTGAAGACGGCTTCCCACCCGCCGCTCAAGTTGGGCGCGGCCTTCTTCGCCCCGTCCCCAGCGCCCGTCCACCGCCCCGTCGTCTCGGCGGTTTCCAAGGCCTCCGCCAACGAGCATCTGCCATCAGCCGCCTTGCCGTGGGCGCCGGGCCGCGCTTGAGCCCCGGTCGTCTTCTATCGCAGCCTGCAAGGCAAGTTGATCGTGGTGCCTTCGCTCAGCACCTCCGTGCTGTCCGACGGCACCGTTCTCTCCGACGGTGTTTCGACACAAGTCCCCCTGTGTATCTGAGACGGGGCCGTGACTAGCAGCAAACACACGGTCGGTCACGATGACCCTCCAATCCCCGGGCGTCACCTCGAAGGAGTAGGCGCCGTCGCCGTCGGTCTCCTTCGGGCGCACCGCACGATATGTGGCCGGGTCGCTGCCGGCCACCTTCACGGCCAGCTCTACGGTGACACCGCTGATGCCGTCGTCCGCATCCCTCGCATCGTCCCTGTTGCGATCCGTCCAGACATGACCTCCGATCCTGACGAGCTCGTCTTCATAAGCGCCGATGTCACGCTTCAAGCCCTGCGGTCGGTCCACGCCCCGTGCATCCGTCGTGACGTCACAATCCGCGGTTTCGACCGCGCTAAGCAACTGACGACGCAGCCAGGGGCGCATCTGGGCCGGAGAGACCGCTTAAGGATTTGAGCGACGCACCACTAGCGGAACGGCCCCAGTTTCCTGGTGTGGGGCGAAACGGTCGTGGCATCGCCGACTGCCGGTGCGCCCGAACCGCTGGCTTGGAGGGAGGCACATCTTGGAAGTCGGATGCGCGCAGGTCGGCGATGGAGCGGATCCGCATCCGTGATGTGCCCTCGGCCGGCCAAGACGAGGGATGGGGTGTCTCTCGGGCGGCTCAGGCCTTCGGGGCGGCTGAACCCGCGCCGATGAGCGCTGTCGTCGATCGCGGCACACCCTTCGTCGCGATGCGAGGCGACGCGCCCCCGGGGAAGCCGCCGCGGGCCCGGGTCGTCAGCCCCCCAGCTTCGTATGCACCAAGTCGACCGCCTGGCCCACCGTGACGATCGACTCCGCCTCCTCGTCGGGGATCTTGACGTCGAACTCGTCCTCGAGCGCCATCAGCAGCTCAACCACGCCGAGGCTGTCCACGTCGAGATCCTCCTCGAAGTGGGCCTCGTCTGAGATCTTGGCGGCGTCCAAGCCCAACTCCGAGACGAGCACGTCCGAAAGCCGCTCCGACACCTCATTCCTGTCCATTTCCTTCTTCTCACTCTCTTGTTGCTTGCGTGAACTTACAGCGTTATGCCGCCGTCGACGGAGATCACCTGGCCCGTCACGTACCCGGCCTCCTCCGACGCCAGGAACCTCACCGCCGCGGCGACCTCCTCCGGCCGGCCGAACCTGCCCAGGGTGATCGAGGCGGCAGCGGCGGCCCTCAAGTCGCCCGTCAGCGACCGGGTGAGGTCGGTGTCGACGAACCCTGGCGCCACGACGTTGACGGTGATGCCGCGTGAGCCGACCTCCTTCGCAGCCGACTTGCAGAACCCGATCATGCCCGCCTTCGACGCAGCGTAGTTCGCCTGCCCAGCGTTGCCCACGATCCCGGCAACGGACGCCATCGAGATGACCCTCCCCCACTTGGCGCGCAGCATCTGGCGCAGCGCGGCTTTCGTGCACAGGAACGCCGACCGCAGGTTGGTCGCCATGACCTCGTCGAATTCGTCCGCGCTCATCCTCACAAGGAGCCGGTCCCTGGTGATCCCGGCGTTGTTGACCAGCACGCCCACCGGCCCGAGGCGCCGCTCCACCTCCTCGAACGCCGCCGCCACCTGACCCTCTTCGGACACGTCCGCCCGGAGGGCGAAAGCCTCCCCGCCCGCATCCTCGATCCCGGCGACGACCTCTTCCGCAGCGTCCGAGTCGCGCACATAGTTCACCGCCACGGCGTGACCGTCGGCGGCCAACCCGGAGGCGATCGCCCGGCCCAACCCCCGGGACGCCCCGGTGACAAGGGCGACGCGCCCTCGGGCCGCCTCGCTCACGCCAGCCTCTCCGGCAGCCCGAAGAAATCGAAGTTGGGCTTGAGAAGGTCCATCGTGGTCAGCTCCGTCGGCGGGAGGGCGGCCTCGCTCGCCCCGAGCGGCGACGTGCGATCGCCCCACCGGTGCACGGCCGACGCCCATGTCAACCCCCCGCCGAAGGCGGCGAACACGACGTTGGCCCCCGGCTCGATGCGGCCGCTCTCCAAAGCCTCGGTGAGAGCGACCGGGATGCTCGCGGCCGACGTGTTGCCGTAGGCGTGGATGTTGACGAAGACCTTCGACTCGTCGAGGCCCAGGCGCCTGGCCGTGGCGTCGATGATCCGCACGTTGGCCTGATGGGGAATGAGGAGGTCGACCTCGTCGAGGCGAAGCCCGGCCCGCTCCAGGGAGATCAGGGCCGACTCGCCCATCTTCGTGACCGCCCGACGGAACACCTCCTGGCCCTCCATGCTCACTCCGGCGCTCTGAGGGTCGGGATAACCCCGATCGCCCTTGCTCCCGTCGACCGGGACCTCCAAGATGTGGCCCACCGACCCGTCCAACCCGAGGTCCGACGACAACACCCCGGCGCCCTCGCCCGCGCCCTCGAGCACCACCGCCCCGGCGGCGTCGCCGAAGAGTATGCAAGTGGCCCGGTCGGTGAAGTCCATCGAATAGTGCAGCTTCTCGGCGCCGATGAGCAGCACCGTCTTGTAGGCCCCGCCCCTGATCATGTCGGTCCCAACCGCAAGCCCGTAGACGAAGCCGGAGCAGGCGGCGTTCAGATCCATGGCCGCCGCCCCCCACGCCTCAAGCCTCCTCTGGACGATGGACGCCGTGGACGGGATGATCGAGTCCCCGGTGCACGTCGCCAACAAGATCAGGTCCACGTCCTCGACCGTCTTGCCGGCCGCGGCCAAGGCGTGAAGCCCGGCGATTGCGGCCATGTCGGAGACTTCCACATGGCTGATTCGCCGCTCCTTGATCCCGGTGCGAGAGGTGATCCACTCGTCGGAGGTGTCCACCAACTGCTCCAAGTCGTGGTTGGTGAGGACGTTGGGGGGAACGCACTTGCCCCAACCGGTTATCTCCGCCGTCCGCACGGTCACGGCCGTGGCCCCGGGCCGTCGAGGCCCGGTGGCGCGTTGAGCGTGTGCGGAGGCGCCGGGCGCATCGTCGTGTGATGGTAGGCGGCGGAGGCGGCGGCCGCCCAGGCGTCGGCGGCGTGCGGGGCGGGACTCACCTGCTCTCCGACCACGCGGCGGGCCGTCGGGTTACACAAGGTCGGATCACACAAGGTCGGGTTCTGCAAGGTCGTGTCACACAAGGGCGTCGACAAGGCGATCGGCGTCTTGGGGGCTCACGTCTCGATGGGTCACGATCCGCCAGTCGCCCGCCACGGGCGGGTTGGCTCTAAGCCCGGCGGCCCGGAGCCGAGATGCCGCCTCGTCCCAACTCATCTTCAGCTTCTCGAAGTCGACCAGCACCATGTTCGTCTCCACCGCCCCGAGATCGACGCTCTCGGGGAACCGGTCCGCGAAAGCACCTGCCAGCCTCCGAGCGAGGCGATGATCCTCGATCAGACGACCTCTCCCCGCCAGGGCGACTCGCGCCGCCGCGGCGATGACACCCGCCTGCCTCATGCCCCCGCCGAGCCTCTTCCTGAGATAACGAAGCTCGTCCACCGCTTCCTGCGACCCGCACACGACTGACCCGACCGGGGCGCCCAGGCCCTTGGAGAAACAGAACTGGATCGTGTCGGACACCGAGGCCCAACGGTCCGCCGGGACCTGGGAGGCCACCGCCGCGTTGAAGATGCGGGCGCCGTCGATGTGAACGGCAAGACCGCGGCCCCCGGCCGCAGCCGACGACTCCTCCATCATCTGCAACGGGACGACCCGGCCGCCGGAGAGGTTGTGAGTGTTCTCCCACACCATCAAACCGATGCGTGGGAAGAAGCCCGCCATCTCCATCGCCGCCTCGACGTCGCCGGCCGTGATCCGGCCCCCGGGCCGCTCCACGGTCCGGAACCCCACGCCGGACAACGCCTGGGGCGCCCCGGCCTCGATGGACCTCACATGGCTCGCCGCGTTGGCGAGGATCTCCTCGCCCGGGTTGGTGTGCAGCATCACGGCGAGCTGGTTGCCCATCGTGCCGGACGGCACGAACAACGCCGCCTCCTTGCCGATGACCGCGGCCGCCTCCTCCTCGAGGGCGTTGACCGTCGGGTCGTCGCGGTAAACGTCGTCTCCCACCGGCGCCGTCGCCATCGCCTCGATCATCTCCGCGGAGGGGCGGGTGACGGTGTCCGACCTGAAGTCCGCGATCCCGTCCGCAAATGCCATGTCGCGAGGTTACCGGCGGGCGGGCGCGGTCCCCCGCCGACCGGGGATCAATCCCAATTCACAAACTACGGCTAGGCGAATCCAGAGCATTAGGAAACCGGCCTTCTTTCAGGGGCCGCTTGGGAGGGGCCGCTAGCCGAAGAGGCGGTCCAGCGCGCCGGTGATGCCCTTGGGCAGGACCGAGCGGGACAGTCCGACGACCTCCCGGATGAGGCCGAGCAGGTCGCCCGGCCCGTCCCAGTGCTCGTCGACCAGCTCCGGCCCCGCCCGGTCGATCAGCGAGTCGACCGCGAACATGATGAGGATCACGTCGTCCGCCCAACCAACGACGGGGACCACCTCGGGAATCACGTCGATGGGGCTCACCACATAGGCGGCGGCGATGCCGAGCGAGATCTTCGCCCTCCTCGGGACCCTCGGGTCGCGCAGGAGCCGCCCCACCAGCCTCACCAGGTTGGGCGCCAACAGGGCTGCGTCGGTGATCAGGCGCCTCGTCTGCAGGCTCCCCCCCTCTGGCGGGAGCACGTCGTCGGGTCGCAGGCGCCTCGGCTCCTCGGTCATCCGACTCCGATCCTGGGGCGGCGGGCCCGGCGACCGGCAGGCCGTGCCCTGGCGCCGTCCCTCACTTGGCCGTCCCCGGGTTCCCGAAGGTCACATGGAGCGTCCCGCCGTCGAGACGGGCGCGAGTCACCTCGCGGCGATGCAAGGCGTCGGGGAGGATGAACGAGCGCCGATGGGGGCCGAGCCCGATGAACAGCTCGTGACCGCGCCTGAACACGTCCAAGTCGGACTTCTCCGCCAACGGCAGGTCCAACTCCATCGTGACCTCATCGACCCCCTGGCTGATCCGGAACGGGCTGGTCGCCTCATACCCGCGCACCGGGTCCTCGCCCCCGTACAGCTCCGCAGCCATGAACCTGAGCCGGTCGACCCCCACCATCTCGTCGTCAAAGAGGCGCAGGGGCAGGCGCGGCACGTCGGCGAAGGCGTCCTCCAACTCGTCGAGGTGGCCTTTCTGGATGGCCCGCCAACGGTCGAAGTAGGGGTCGGCGACGAGGTCGGGCAACACCCGGTTGACCACGACGCCGTCGACGCCGTAGCCGAACAGGCCGAGGTAGCTGTAGATGCGGCGAGCCTCGTCGATGACCATCCTCTCCGGGTTGACGACCAGCCGGGCGGTGGTGATCTCCGGTTGGGACATCAGCTCCTTGACCTGCTCGATCGAGTCGAAGACCGACTGGGCGGCGCCGAACACCTCGTCTTCGGGGATGGGGAGGTCGGTCAGCTTGGTCAGCAGGGGCCGGGCGGCGCGCATGATCCGCCTCTCGGCGGGCAGGACCCTCTCGAAGTACCAGGAGACGACCTCGGGCAGGGACAAGAGCCTCAGGGTCTCCGCGGTGGGGGCGCAGTCGACCACAACGGCGTCGTAGCGGCCCGACCGGGCGCGCCTGTTGACCTCGAGCAACGCGAACAGCTCGTCCATGCCGGGGAAGATGAGGAACTCCTCGGCTTCGATGCCGCCCGCGCCGCCCCAGTCCAAGATGTCCATCAACTGGCGCCTGATCGAGCCCCAGTGCCTGTCGAGTTGCCGCTGGGTGTCGATCTGCTGACCGTCGAGGCGATCGACCACCGGGGTCGGCGCCGGCCCCAGCTCGACAGCGATGGCGTCGGCCAACGAGTGCGCCGGGTCGGTCGAGGTGACGAGGGTCCTGTGCCCCGCGTCGGCGGAGGCAAGCGCCGTGGCCGCAGCCACCGTCGTCTTGCCCACCCCGCCCTTGCCGGTCACCAGGATTATCCGCACATCAGCCGCCTTCGGCCACTCGCTTCCGAAGGCCCCGCAGCGCCGTGGTCACGATCTGCTTCTCGGCTTGGCGCCGCAGGAACCCGGGGAGAGTGAAGTTGGGCGCCACGGTCAACGAGTAGGCGACCTCGGTGCCGCCGTCGGCGGGCGTGAACCGGTAGGCGCCCTCCAGCATCTTCACGTCGTCGCTTCGCTCCGCCGACCAGCTCAGCGAGTCGGGGGGGTCGTGGGTGTAGCGGAGCACATACTCGATCTCCTTGACGAAGCCGTCAACGACGAACCGGGCCAGCGCCGGCCGCCCCGACTCGTCGGCCTCGAGCACCTCCACCTCTTTGACCCCGCCGGCCCAGTCGGGGTAGGAGACCACGTCGGCGGCGACGGCGTAGAGGGTCTCCGGCGATGCGTCGATCTCCAGTGTCGAAAACGTTCCCTCGGTCATCCCGCCGACTCTAGTGACGTACCACTAGGCTGCCCGGCCGAGACTACCCGACCCGTCCGACATGGACCATCGAGCCGTCGAAGCTGAGGTAACGGCCGGTGGCTCGGAAGTAGCCGGCGTTGTGACAACGGGTCGGCCCGACCCGCCACACGCTCGCCTTGGGCTGGTGCACGTCGCCGAAGAAGTGGAACCGGGGCCGGTGAGTCTCGATGTAGCGGAGGATGGGGGCGGAGCCTCTCTCCTCCCTCCCGGTGACGACGTCGTGGCGCAACGCCCTGACCGCCCCGGGCACATGGGTGCAAAGGGCGTCGACCGGCCCCAGGCGAGCGAGCATGGCCGCCATCTCCTCGTCGGTGACTTCTCCCACGGCCCGGCGCGCCGTGGCCGTCCCCCCGCCCGCGAAGCCGAGCCGGACCCCGTCGACCTCGACGACTTGGCCGTGGACGTAGTCGAAGCCGTCGGGGAGCGAGGCGGCCAGGGATCCGGGCCGGTCCACGTTCCCGTGGATCACATACCCGGTCCCGCCCGCCAGCGTCTCGGTCACCTCCCGGTACTGGCGATCGACTGCGGCGCCGATCTCCCTCCTGACGTCGTCGAAGCGGTCGCCCGCCTTCTCGGCCCAGAGCCGCCTCATCGCGGCGAGGTCGCCCCCGGCGCGGGCGCGGGAGACGGCGCGGGCGAAGTCGAGGCCGAGCACGTCGGCGACGGCGCCCTCGCCTGTCCGGTAGTCGGTCAGGTTGGCCAGGTCGCCGAGCACAACGACGACCTCGCCCCTGTCGACGAGGCGGCGCAAGGCCCCGAAGGCGCAATGCACATCGGACACGATGAGCATCAACGGTTGGCCCGGGCGCTCGCGTAGCGGACCCAGTAGGCCGCCAGCGCGGCCGCCGCCAAGGCGAGCAGGAGCGAGACCGGCCACTCGAAGTCGAACGGCGAGAACTCCGCCGACATCCCTCCCATGCCGAAGGCCGTCGCCGCCCCCACCGCCGTCTTGCCCTTGAGGCCCCATCGCTCCCCTGGGGCCAGCTCCGGCCGGCCGACGTTCTCGGCGAACGCCCCGCCCAGGATGAAGACGACCAGGCCGGCGACGCCGACCGCCAGGGACATGGCGTAGACCTTGATCATCGAGCGCGGAGACTACCTGCAGGCCCCGGCGCCTTCATGGCGCCCTTCCCGGAGGCGGGAGCCCCGCTAACCGGCTCTTCGCTCAAGCGTCGCCTGCCGGAGACGGGGGATCAAACCGCCGTCGGCCAGGTTGGCCAACGCATCGGCCTGGGCCCGGCTCAGGGCGACGGGCCCGTCTCCGAGCAGGTGCGCCACAACGCAGTCGTCGCATGCGGGGCCTCCCCGCATGGCGCACGTCTCGCAGTCAATCAACATGTTCACCTCCTTCGCCCGCCAAGCTAAGAACCGGGTACGACAAATTCGCGCTCTGCGGGGATGCGCCCGGTCGGGGCCCTGGTCGGGCCTGCGGGGCGGCGGCGCTAGAGTGCCGGCCATTAGCACCCCAGTCGGACTGGCCCTCGTCGCGTTCCTGCTTTTGGTGAACGCCTTTTTCGTCGCCGGCGAGTTCGCCCTCGTCACAGTGGAGCGGAGCCGGGTCACCCTCAAGGCCGAGCAAGGCGACCGCGCCGCCCGCCGGATCCTGTCCGGGCTGACCAGGCTCTCCTTCCACCTCTCCGGGGCCCAACTCGGCATAACCCTCTCCTCGCTGGTCCTCGGCCTCATCGTCGAGCAGGCCCTCGGCCCGATCGTCGCCCCGGCGCTCGAGTGGCTGCCGTTCAGCGAGGCGGCCCTGCCCGGCGTCACCATCGCGGCGGCCCTCGCCCTGGGGACCTCGCTTCAACTGGTCTTCGGCGAGCTGGTGCCGAAGAACGCCGCCATCACCTACCCCTACCCCACCTCGATCAGGGTGGGTATCCCAATGCTGGCGGTCAACACTTTTCTCTCGCCGATCATCCGGGTCCTCAACGCCACTGCCAACCGGGCCGTGCGGCTCATGGGGATCGAGCCCCGCGAGGAGCTGGCCGGCGTCCGCTCGATCGAGGAGCTGGAGCTGATCATCAGGGCGTCCGGCGAAGGCGGGCTGCTCACCGACGAGGAGCTGGGCCTCCTCACAAGGTCGATCACCTTCAGCGCGAACCTGACCTCCGACGTGATGATCCCCAGGGTCCGTGTCATCGGGCTGGCGTCGAGCGCCACCGTCGCCGACATGCAGCGGGTGGCTCTCGACTCGGGGCACAGCCGCTTCCCCGTATACGGCGACGACCTCGATGAGATACTGGGCGTCGCCCATGTGAAGGACAGCCTGGGCGTCCCGCCCGATCGGCGGAGGGCGCAGCCGATCGTCGACCACATGCGGCCGGCCCTCGTCATACCCGACACCCAGCCGCTCGACACGGCCCTCTTCGAGTTGAGGACGCGGGGGTCGGGCATGGCCGTGGTGACCGACGAGTACGGGGGGACGGCGGGGATCGTCACCTCCGAGGACCTCTTGGAGGAGATCATCGGGGAGATCAGAGACGAGTACGACGAGGAGGCCGACGCGCCCAAGCCGAGCGCCGGCGCCTTGCCGGGCCTGCTCCACCGTCACGAGTTGGAGCAGGCGATCGGGCTTGAGTGGCCGGAGGGGAGGTATGAGACGCTCGGGGGCCTCATCACCGCCAAGTTGGGCCGCCTGCCCGAGGTGGGCGACTCCGTGACGATCCAGGGCTGGACCTTCGAGGTCGCCGAGGTCGACGGCTTCAGGATCGACAGCGTCAAGGCGACCCCGCCGGAGGACGCGTGAGCGTCGTCGCCCTCCTCGCCGCGCTGATCCTGGTGGCGATCAACGGCTTCTTCGTGGCGGTGGAGTTCGCGTACACAGCGTCTCGCAAGCCTTCTATCGAGGAGCGCGCCGAGGCCGGGAACAGGCTCGCCCGTTGGGCGCTGGCGTCCATGAACGAGCTGCCGGTCACGTTCGCAGGCGCCCAGTTGGGTGTGGCCGGGGCGTCTCTGGCCCTCGGCTTCGTCATCGAGAGCTCTCTGGAAGGGTCGTTCCACAGCCTCTACCACTCCCTCCGCGTCCCCGACGGCGCCATCGCCGGCCTGTCCGTCGTCACCGCGCTCCTCATCGTCTCGTTCGTGCACAACGTGCTCGGCGAGATGGCGCCCAAGAACGCGACTATCGCCGCCCCCGAGCGCATCGCCCTGCTCGCCGCCGCGCCCTTCCGGGCCTACGTCACGCTGCTGCGGCCGATCATCCTCGCCTTGTCGTGGACGGCCGGGGCCGTGCTTCGCCTGTTCGGGGTCAAGACCCGCCACGCCGTGGACGTGGCGCACTCGGCGGACGACATCGCAGGCCTTGTCAAGACGATCGGGGCAGGTGGGGTGATCGACGCCGGGTCGTCCCGGCTCCTGACCGCCGCCATCAGGTTCCAGGACACCTTGGTGTCGGAGGTGATGGTCCCCCGGCCCGACCTCATCGCCCTCTCCGCCTCACACACGGCCGCCGAGTATGAGCGAACGGTCGTCTCGACCGGCCACTCGAGGATCCCGGTCTACGGAGATGGCCTCGACGACATCTTGGGTTTCGTCCACGCCAAGGACCTCATCGCGGTCGGGGCGGCGGAAAGCTCCGAGCCGATCGACCGGAGCATGCTTCGCAGCGTGCCGGTCGTCCCCGAGTCGACGCCGGTGTCCCCCGTGCTCGAGATGATGAGGTCGGGCGGGGCCCACTTGGCCGTGGCCATCGATGAGCACGGCGCCGTGGCGGGCCTGGTGACGCTGGAGGACATCGCCGAGGAGCTGGTGGGCGACATCCGCGACGAGCACGACATCCGCGAGATCAGGGAGATCCGCCCGGCCGGCCGGGATCGCTTTCTCGTGGCGGGTCAGACCCGCGTCGACCGCCTCGCCGAGGTGGGGGCCGCCTTGCCCAGCGGGGCGTACGAGACCGTCGGCGGCTACCTGATGACGGCGCTGGGGAAGGTCCCCGAGCACGGCGACTCGATCTCGACGGGCCGGTTCGAGATGAGCGTCCGCCGAATGGACGGTCTCAGAGTCCGTGAGGTCGAGCTGAAGGTCACACCCCCCACCGACCCGGTTTCCTAATGCTCTGGTTTCTGTATACCGAGGTTTGTGCATTGAAAAACCGGGCCGCAAGTGGAGGGCCCGGCCCAACCCGGCTCGCCGGGTCGGCGACGGGCGCCGGTGGGCGGTGAGTGTGAGAGCCCGGCTCACCCTGTGAGCAAGCTGAGAGCGGCGGAGCTCTTCGCCGGCATGGGCCTGATGAGGCTGGGCCTCGAGCGGGAAGGGGCCGAGGTCGTGTTCGCCAACGACATTGAGCCGGTCAAGGCGAGGCTCTACTCGGCGAACTTCGACTCATCCCATCTCGTCCTCGGCGATGTCCGGGAGGTCCGCGGGGAGGATGTCCCGGACGTTGACTTGGCGACAGCCTCGTTCCCCTGCACCGACCTCTCGGTGGCCGGGCGCCGTCGGGGGCTCTGGGGCCGGGAGTCGGCAGTGTTCTGGGAGCTGGCCAGGGTCCTCGGTGAGATGGCGGGCCGCCGCCCCCGCACAGTCCTGTTGGAGAACGTCCTCGGCTTCGCAAGCTCACGCGGGGGCCGAGACCTGCGCAGCGCGGTGGGCGAGTTGAACGCTCTCGGCTACTCCTGCGACGTGTTCGTCGGGGACGCGGCCTGGTTCGTGCCCCAGAGCCGGCCGCGGCTGTTCATCGTCGGGAGCCGGGACGCAACCCCTCAGCTCGGGGCGCCGCCTCCGTCGCCGCTCCGGCCCGAGCGGGTCGTGGGCTTCTACCGGGACAACCCCGATCTTCGGCTCCACATCTACCCGCTGGCGCCGCCTGAGGGAGAGGCCGCCTCATTGGATGAGGTGGTGGAGCGAATGGGCCCCGCCGACCGGCGTTGGTGGGACGAGGGTCGGACTGGCCGTTTCGCCGAGTCGTTGTCGGAGATTCAAAGGTCGCGGCTCAGGGGCCTGGCGTCGTCGCGCCGCCTCAACCGGCGGACGGCCTACCGGCGGACGCGCCGGGGCAAGGCTGTCTGGGAGATCCGGTCGGACGACATCGCAGGTTGCCTGAGGACCGCTCGCGGCGGCTCCAGCAAGCAGGCGGTCGTCGAGGCAGGACGCGGCGTCTACCGCCTCCGCTGGATGACGCCGCAGGAGTACGCTCGGCTGCAGGGCGCAGGCGATCTCGACTTGGGGAGCGTCACCGACAACCAAGCGCTGTTCGCTCTCGGTGACGCGGTTTGCGTCCCGGTCATCAGGTGGATCGCGCGGTCATACCTGAAGCCGCTTGCGGCGGCGACGCTGTCGACGGAACCCATGCGACATGCACCCGCCCACACCTAGCGATGCGTGTGCAGTTTCGCGGCTCTCGTCGGCACTACTGCACACGCTCAGGCGATACCATCGCCTCCCAGAAGATGCCGGACACCTTCTCGCCTGAGACTCGCAGCCGCGTGATGCGGACCGTGCGCGCCCGCGACACGGCGCCGGAGCTGAGGCTCAGGAAGGCGTTGTACGCGCGCGGGGTCCGCGGTTGGCGGTGCCATCGCAAGCTGCCGGGCAGCCCGGACCTGTCGTTCGGACGGGTTCGGCTGGCGGTCTTCGTCGACGGCGCCTTCTGGCACGGTCACCCTAGCAAGTACTGGCCCGGGCGGACATCGGAGTACTGGGACCGCAAGATTGCCGCCAACATGGCTCGCGACAAACGCGTCAACCGGGAGCTGGCGGTTTTGGGCTGGGCGGTGCTCCGGTTGTGGGACTTCGAGATCGAGGGCGACCCCGACGCCGCGGCGGCAAGGGTGGAATCCGCCCTCGACGAGTTGACCGAGACCGGGCCTCTCAAGGACGGCGACGCGCCGGAGGCGACCGACTGAGCGAGGCCGCAGCCGGCGGGCTCAGGCGACCGGCAGCAGCAACCCTCCGACGAGATACTCCTCGTGGTCCGTGACCGGGATGGGGTCGTCGCCGAACTCGGGCGCCAGCTTCCACGCCGCGGTGATGGTCTCGTCGACGCGCACCGAGACCGCCTCCTCCATCACGGTCCCCACCGCGGCCTCTCCCGCCGACATGAGGCGCTCACGCCGCACCAACCCGACCAACCGCCCCTGATCGGCCACAGCGAGCGTCCTCTCCAAGTGGAAGAGCAGGGTGTCGTTGGCGCGCCGAAGCGGCGCCACATATACGGGCTCGCCCATAAACCGAAAGACCCGATCGGGTGCGCTGCGAACCACGACGGCGCCGGCCCGGGCCGTCCGCCGCAAGCGGGCGCCGGGGCCGAGCATCCACCTCCTGAGCCAGGAGCCCCCGGGCGCCCCGAGCACAAGCAAGGCCCCCTCGTCCAGCGTCTCCGCCAACTCCGCGACTCCGCCGACCTCTATGAGTCGCCTCCCCATCGAAGGCAGGTCGGCGCCTATCTGGTCGAGCAGGCCGGCTGCCGACCCGGAGTCGTCCTCGGCGCCGGCCGCGGAGGCGATCTCCGCCGGGACGCCCAGCGTCTCGGCCAGGCGGGCCGCCACCTGCGCCGCAAGTTGGGAGTGGGGCCCGCCGGCGACGCCCGCGACGACTCTCGTGACCATCTCGGGCTGGAGGTCGATGGGGACGGCCACGCCGACCAAGTCGAAGTTCCCGGGGAGCTTGCGGGCGACAAGGAGATCGGCGCGGCGCTCGATGCACTCCTCGGCGGGATCACCCGAGATCCGGTCCGACTCGCCCGATGCCAGGAGGTCGGCCAACTCGCCGCAACCCCGCCCCCGGGTCCAGACCACTGATAGGGAACCGACGGTCCCGGCGCTGAAGCTCATCTCAACACCCGAGTCTGCCAGCGACCCGTGGGCAAGTCCATGACCTTCTCACCCGCGGCGCCGGCTCGGGTACGTCGTCCAACGACATGGCAAGCGATGCGGCGGGGGCCCGGGCGAATCTGTCAGAGGCTCCCGATACGTTGGCTGCCATGATGAATCTGAGGTCACATCAGTCGGGCGGGCAGTCCGTCGACAACATGACCGGTTACGCGGCGGAAACCCGTTTCGAGCCGGGCGGCCGGCAGGTCCTCCCTGAGGGTTTGGACGAGATGGCCCCGGGCGCGGCGCCGGCCGCGGCCTTGGAGACGGTGGAGCTGGGCCGGTTGAGCGGCTATGACCTGATCAGGGCCCTCCGCGCCGGGCAACGTCAAATCTCCCACTACCAATCCGTGGTCTACGCGGCGATGGCCGAGACCGCCCACGCCGTCTCCGCGGCCACAACCGAGCGGACCGCCCGGCCCAATGAGCACGCCGCCGACGAGATCGCCGCCGCTGTCGGCTACACCCGCCGCAAAGCCTGCAACGAGCTGAACATCGCCCTCCGACTGCGTGACGACCTCCCCGAAGTCGCCTTCGCCCTCGAGTCGGGGGACATCGACGGCCACAAGGCCTCCGTCATCTCCGACGGGACCGCAGCACTGCAACCTGGTGCTGCTCGGGGGGTCGCCGTCAAGATCCTCGCCTCCGCTTCCCGGCTGACCGTCGGTCAGGTCGGCGCCCGGCTGCGTCGCCTCTGCATCCTGGAAGACCCCGGCCACGCCCAAGCCCGATACCAACAGTCCCTCGACCGTCGCCGTCTAGTGGCTCGCCCCACGCCCGACGGCACCACCCACTTGCACATCCTCGACTGCGCCCCGCATCTGGCTCAAGCCGCTACAGACCGGGTCAACAGGATCGCCCGCAGCCTCAACACCAGGCGGGAGTCCCGAAGCGTCGACCAGCTCCGAGCCGACGTCGCCCTGCTCGCAGGCCGCCACATCGACATCAACATGGGAGGCGGGAAGGCAGGGTCGGTCAACCTCCACGTCGACCTCACCACCCTCGCCGGGCTCGACGACCACCCCGGGGAGACCTCGCAGGCTACGGGCCCGTCGTCGCCGACATCGCCCGCAAGGTCGCCGAGACCCAACAGGACAGCGCATGGAACGCAGTCGTCTCCGACCCAGAGACCGGCGAGCCTCTCCATGTGGTCTCCGTGAAGAGAAGGCCCACCACAAGGCAGCAGAAGATGATCCGCGCTCTCCACCCTGTCTGTGCCTTCCCCAGGTGTCGTATGCCCGCGGTCGACTGCGACCTCGACCACCGCATCGACCACGCCCGAAGCGGCCCCACCACCGTGGAGAACCACGCTCCGCTCTGCCGACACCATCACCTGTCCAAGCATCGGGGCGGGTGGCGTTACGCGAGGACGGGCAGGGCGACGGTGGCATGGGTCAGCCCCCTCGGGCACACCTACCGGACCGGAGGAGGCCCCACAGGGGAAGGCCTCACAGGGGGAGGCCTCACAGGGGGACGGCCCCCGCCCTGACCCCCCAGAACAAGGGGGGAGGGACATGAACCGGCACACCCGACTACTACGGCCCGACCAATACGGCCCGACCAATACGGGCCGACCGTTCGGGCCCGATCACAGGCGCCGCTAGGCGCGCGATGACGCGCACCGCGGTTTGACAACTGAATAATGAACTATGCCGGGCGGCCGCGGTCGATGGCACAATCGGCCCGTGGAGTTCTCTGACGCCCTCTCCCAGCGACGGATGGTGCGGAGCTACGCATCCGAGCCTGTCGACGAGCCGTCGTTGCGGCGAGTCGCCGCAGCGGCGCTCCGGGCCCCCTCGGCCGGGGACAGCCAAGCGATTGGGGTGGTCGTGGTGACCGACCCGACCGCCCGACGCGACATCGCCCGATTGGCGGGCGAGGACGAGTATGTGTCCAAGGGCTTCGACCCCTGGATCTCAAGGGCGCCCGCCCACATCATCATCTCCGTCAGCGAGCAGATCTACCGGGACCGGTACTCCGAGCCCGACAAGTCCGGCGCGGGCGGCAGCGCGGGCGGCGGCCCGGCCGACTGGCCCGTGCCCTACTGGTGGGTGGACGCGGGCGCGGCGATGATGGCCGTGCTCCTCGCCGCGGTCGACGAGGGGCTCGCCGCGGGGTTCCTGGGGGCCCACTCAACCCCCGGCCTCGCAGACCTGCTCGGGTTGCCCGAGCACCGGGCGCCGATCGGGGTCATCACCGTCGGGCGGCCCGCCGAGGGGACGCAGCCGGGGCGGCCGAGCCGCCCGAGGAAGGCACTAGCCGACGTCGTGCGCCGCGACCGCTGGGAGCCCGCGGACTAGGGGCCCGCGCGCTGAGGCGCCGGCGGCGCGACCGCCGCCGATGCGATACTCGGCGGCCGATGGCCTTCGAGATCACCTCCCCGTCGAACGACCGAATCCGGCGCCTCGAGGGCCTGAGAGACCGCAGGCGCCGCGAAAGCGAGGGTGTGTTCGTCGTCGAAGGCCTCCGCCTCCTCAGGAGGGCTGTCCACTCCGGGCTTGAGCCGCTGGAGCTGTACACCGACCTCTCGGTCGACGCCGGCGAGTTCGGCGAGGCGGTCACAGTGGCGCCGAGGGCGATGGGCCGGGCCTCCTACAGGGACACATCACAAGGTGTGATCGCCGTCTTTGAGCAGTTCCCCCTCGACATCGGCAGCCTCGACCCCGGCGGGCTCGTGCTGGCGGCCGAGGCGGTCGAGAAACCGGGGAACCTGGGGGCGATGCTCCGCACCGCCGACGCGGTCGGGGCCGCCGCCATGGTGGCCGTTGGCGGCGCCGTCGACCCCTTCAACCCCAACGTGATCCGGGCATCCACCGGCGCCCTGTTCGACGTCCCCGTCGCCGTCTGCGAATTGGAGGACTTCGTCGGCTGGCTCGGGGCCGTCCCCCTCGTCGCCACGGCCCCCGACGCGCCCCTCCCCTACTGGGACCATGACTTCGCGTTGCCGACGGCGATCATGGTCGGCGCCGAACATGACGGGTTGAGCGAGGCGGCCCGCGCGGCCGCCTCGGCGACCGTCTCGATACCGATGAAAGGCCTCGCCGACTCCCTCAACGCCTCGGTCAGCCTGGCGTTGCCCGCCTACGAGGCGCTTCGCCGCCAACGGCGATGATTGGCACCGAACATATGTTCGACATAACCTGCCGCGGGCAGTGGACACCTTCCAACCCAGCTTCGACGACATGTCGGCGCTGCTCTTCGACGTCACCTTCTGCGTCCTAGACCTTGAGACCACCGGCGTGTCCGCGGCCGACTGCGCCATAACCGAGATCGGCGCCGTCAAACACCGGGCCGTCAAACACCGGGGAGGCGAGCTGCTCGGCTCGTTCCAAACCCTCGTCGACCCCGGCCTCCCGATACCGCCGTCGATAACGATCATAACGGGCCTCACCCAAGCGATGGTGACGGGCGCCCCCGCGATCGAGAGCGCCCTCCCCGCCTTCCTCGAGTTCATCGGCGACGCGGTGATCGTGGGGCACAACGTTCGCTTCGACCTGTCGTTCCTCAACGCGGCGAGCACCAGGCTTGGCTACGGCCGCCTGCCCAACAAGTCGGTTGACACCGCCGCCCTCGCCCGGCGCATCATCCGGCCCGAGGTGCGAGATCTCCGGCTCGCCACCCTCGCCGCCCACTTCCGAAGCCCGGTCGCGCCGAACCACCGCGCCCTCGAGGACGCCCGGGCTACGGCGCACGTCCTCCACGGCTTGCTTGAGCGGGTAGGGTCCCTGGGCGTCACCAACCTCGACGACCTCCTGCAACTGCCGACGGCCCGCGGGGCCGCCCACTACTCCAAGATCAGCCTCACCGACGACCTCCCCCGCTTTCCCGGCGTCTACATCTTCAAGGACACCGCCGACACGCCCATCTACGTCGGCAAGGCGGCCAACCTGAGGGCCCGCGTCCGCCAGTACTTCTACGGCGACAAGAGACGGTCGATCGCCGACATGATGAAGGAGCTTCACTCGATCGAGATCCGGCGGTGCGACACGGTGATCGAGGCCGAGATCGCCGAGATCCGCCTGATCCACGCCTTCCGCCCCCGCTACAACCGCCGTTCCCGGCCGCCCAAGTCGTCTCACTTCGTCAAGCTGACCGACGAGCGATACCCGCGGCTCTCCGTCGTGCGCACCGTCGGGGACAACGGCCTCGCCTACCTGGGCCCGTTCCGCAGCAAACGGGCGGCCGACCTCGTGGTGACGGCGATCTGGGACGCCGTCCCGATCCGGCGGTGCAGGGCGAAGCCGCCCAAGCAGGCCAAGTCGCAGACGGGCAAGTGCGCCTCGGCGCAGCTCGGGGTCGCCCGGTGCCCGTGCGACGGGGCCCTCGACGAGACGGCCTACCGGCAGGTGGTCGACATCCTCGTGACCGGCATCGACCAAGCCCCCGCCCTCGTCCTCGACCCGCTGGCGGATCGGATGATGCGGTTGTCCGAGCAACGCCGCTATGAGGAGGCGGCCCAGGTGCGCGACCGCCACGACGCTCTCGCCTTGGCGATCGAGCGTCGCCGGGCATGGCGGGCCCTCACCGCGGCGGGAAAACTCGAGGCCGAGGCCCGGGACGGCCCACGCCTCGTGGTGGACCGCGGCCGGTTGGTCGAGACGAAGGCACCTCCCGGTCCGGTCGCCCCCTCGCCCATGGCACCCCCCGACGTCCAAGCGGCCGAGGAGGCGGACCTCCTGTGGAAGTGGCTCACCACCGCGCCTGCCCGACTCGTCGAGTCCTCCGGGAACCTGTCGCTTCCCGCCGGGCCCGTCGTCAGGCTGGCGGCCCGGCGCTCGGCGGGCCGGTCGCCGTCTCTCGCCCCAAGTTGAGTGTCCTGCGCGCAGGCGTGAGACTCCGGGCCATGGGCGTGATTGCGAAACTCGTGTCCGTGGGTGTCTCCCTCGGAGGTAAGCCGATCTTGCGCGACGTCGACTTCACTCTCGAGCCGGGCGACGTCGTGGGCGTCTCCGGCCCCAACGGCGCAGGCAAGACCACACTCCTGCGCACCCTCGCCACTCTCATCCGCCCCAGGTCCGGGATCGGCGAGATCCTCGGCGCCGAAATCAACTCCGACGCCGTGTTCGGCGTACGGCGATCCATCGGGATGATCGGGCACCGGCCCGCCCTCGTCCCCGAGTTGACCCTCAAGGAGAACCTCGTGCACATGGCCCGGCTCGCCGGGGCCGACGACGACCGAGTCGACTCGGCGTTGGAGGCGGTGGGGCTTGGCGCCGTAGGCCATCGCCCCGCTCTGGCCGCCTCGTTCGGGATGCAGCGCCGAGTGGAGGCGGCGCACCTCCTATTGACCAGGCCCGCTCTCGTTCTGCTCGACGAGGCCGCAGCGGGGCTCGACGCGGAGGCAGCGGACACGATCGGCACCCTGACCGAGAGAGCCGCCGGCGACGGCGGCGGCGTTGTCATGGTCTCCCACGATCGCCCCCGGCTCAAGGCGGCATGTCAGCGGACCCTGACCTTGACGGGCGGGCGCTTGAAGGCGCAGGCTTGAGCTTCTGGGCGCAGACGATGGAGATCGCCAGAGTCGACCTCCGCGTGGAGCGGCGACTCGGCGACACGCTCCGCATCTCACTCCCGTTCGCTGTCGTCGCGCTGATCGTGTTCCCCCTCGCCCTCGGCGGACGCCCGACCCTCATCAGCGCGATCGGCCCCGCCGTGTTCTGGGCCCTCGGCGCCCTCTTCGGCACGCAGGTCGCTCTGCGCGCATCCGCTACCGACACCGCGGAGCGCCGCGACCTCCACGCCCTCCTCGGAGTCGACCCGGCGGCCCGATTCGCCGGAAGGGCGATCTCCGGGGCCGTCCTGATGACTGCCCTGCTGGCGATCCTCTTCCCGGCTATGGCCCTGCTCTACGGCCCGGACCTCCCCGAAGGCGCCTGGCCGGCGACCCTGGTCGCCTCGGCCCTGTTCGCCGTCGGCCTGGCTGAGCTGGGAACATTCGCCGGAGAGGTGACGGCCGGGTTGCGCAACCGGGCGCCGCTCGCCTCGTTGATCGTCGCCCCACTGTGCCTGCCCCTCGTCATCGGGGCCTCCCAAGCCCTTGAGGCGCTGGCCCGCGGCGCCGGTATCCTCCCTTGGACGCTCCTGATGCTGGCGACCGTCCTGGCCCTCGCGGTCGCCGGGGTGGGGCTAGCACGACCCCTTGAGGAAGCCACGCGATGACTCCGACGCGAACGTTGTCCGGCCTTGCGGCCGCCGCCATGGCGGTCGGGCTCTACTTCGCTCTGACCGCCCCGCCCGACGCTCTCCAAGGCGAGTACAGCCGGATCATCAACGTCCACGTCCCGTCGAGCTGGCTGGCGTTCTTGGCCTTCGGCGCGACCTCGCTCGGCTCGCTTATGTGGCTGTGGAGAAAGGATCCGCGTTGGGATCGCCTCGCCGCCTCCTCGGCCGAGATCGGTGTGCTGTTCACCGCGATCAGCCTCATCACCGGGATGATCTGGGGGGCCGCGGTCTGGGGAACTCCCTGGGACTGGGGCGACGTGCGGCTCACCACGACGGCGGTGATGTTCTTCGTGTACCTCGGGTACCTGGCGCTGCGCTCGGCGATCGACGACCCCGAGACCCGGGCCCGGCGCTCGGCCGCCCTGGGCGCCGTCGCCTTCGTCCAAGTGCCTCTCGTCTACTTCTCCGTGAACCTCTTCCGCACGCTCCACCAAACCCAGTCGGTGAGGCCCGACGGCTCGACGATGCCCGACGAGATGATCGCCGCGATGCTGATCAACGTCGCCGCCTTCACCATCCTCTACGCGGCACTGCTGACGACGCGCATCAAGCTCGCCCGGGCTGAGGAGGCGGCACGGGCCCCGGGAGAGCTTGCGGGCGACGCCGTCAAGGCGCCGAAGCTGAGCGAGATCCGAGATGTCTGAGACGGCGACGGTGATCGGCGCCTTCCTTCTGTCCTACGGGCTGATACTCGGCTACGTCGCCCGCGTCCACCTCCGAAGACGCAAGGCCGGGAGCTGAAGGTGGCGCACCGCCGCTTCGTCCTCCTCGGCGCCGTCGGGGTCACCGCCCTCGTGATCGCGCTCATCGCGCTCGGTCTCGGCGGCAACCTCACCTACTACCTGTACCCGACGGAAGCCGTCGACAACAAAGCGGAGTTCTCCGACGGCAGGCGCTTCCGCCTCGCCGGGACCGTGGTCGAGGGCACCTTGACCGAGGAAGACGGCAGATTCTCCTTTGACGTCACCGACGGCGGGACCGCCGTGGCGGTGGTCCTCACCGGCTCTCCCCCGCCGCTCTTCGGCGAGTCGGCGCCCGTGGTCCTCGACGGCGCCTGGGAGGGCGAGGCCTTCGCCGCCGACAGCGCCCTGGTCCGCCACGACGAGAATTACCGAATCCCCGAAGAGGGGAACTACGGTTCCGGGGGCTGATGCTCGCCGTCCTGGGCGCCGCGGGCCTGGCGACCGCCCTGCTCGGCGCCCTCCTCCTGACCCTGCGGGGCATCTCGGCGGCGCGCTCGGGCCGGGCGCTCAACTTGAAGGGGCCGGCCCGCCTCCTCCTGGCCGGGTCGGGCGCGGCAATGGCGGCCTTGGAGATCGCCCTCCTCACCGACGACTTCAGCCTGGCGTACGTTGCCGACCACCACTCCTCGCTCACGCCGTTCCCCTTCGACGCGGCCACCGCCTGGGCAGCCTTGGAGGGGTCGATCCTCCTGTGGGGCCTGGTCCTGGCGATCTTCACATGGTTGATGTCCAGGCGATACGCCTCGGCGCCCGACCGGCTCGGCGCCGCCTCGCTCGCCGTGATGGGAGGCGTGGCGGTCTTCTTCGTCGGCCTGATGCTCACCGCGGCCAACCCGCTCGAGGTGTGCGTCGAAGCCGCCCGGAGCGGCTGCCTCGCCTCAAGCCCGTGGCCTTTCGCCGCCGTCGACGCCCCCGTCGACGGACCAGGGCCGAACCCGCCGCTCCAGAACAACGCTCTCATGGCCGTCCACCCCCCGATGCTCTACCTGGGCTACGTCGGCCTCACGGTCCCGTTCGCCCACGCGATCGGGGCGCTTGCGCTGGCGCTCCCGGGCCGGGAGTGGCTCGAGAGAAGCCGGCGGTCGACGCTGCTCGCTTGGTCGTTCCTCACGCTCGGGATCGCCCTCGGCGGCTGGTGGGCCTACGAGGTGCTGGGATGGGGCGGCTACTGGGCCTGGGACCCGGTTGAGAACGCGTCGCTCCTCCCGTGGCTGGCGGCCACCGCCTTCCTCCACTCGGCGACGGTGCAGCGGAGGCGCAACATGCTTCAGGCATGGAACTTCGTCCTCGTCATCAGCGCCTTCTCGCTGACGATCCTCGGCACGTTCCTGACCAGGTCGGGGACCATCAACTCGGTGCACTCCTTCACCCAGTCGGCGATAGGCCCGGCGCTCCTGGCCTTCCTCGGGTTCGTGGTCGTCGGCGCCTTCACCCTGTTCTCGGCCAGGGCCGACCTCGTCGCCTCGGCCCCCCGCGCCCGGTCGCTCGCGTCCAGGGAGGGCGCCCTGATCCTCAACAACCTCCTGTTGTCGGTCTACGCCGTCGCGGTCCTCGCCGGAACCCTCTACCCCATCGTCCTTGAGGCGGTCACGGGCGACCGGGTCGGGGTGGGCGAGCCGTACTTCAACCGGGTCGCCGTCCCCATCTCCTTCGCCCTCCTGCTGGCGACGGGACTCGGGCCGGCGACCTCGTGGGGCGGCGCCGCGCCGGGGCTTGTGTGGAGGAGGACGCGTATGCCGCTCTTGGTCTCGGGTATGGCCGGGCTGGCGACCGCCGTCGCGGTCAGCAGGGTCGGCTGGGTTGTGTTAGCCGTCGCCCTCGGCGCCTTCACAATCGCCTCCGCCGTCGGCCGGCTCAACGAGCTGACGGCCGCCAGGGCCGCAAAGCTCGGCGTGGCGCGACGTGAGGCGGCCCGTCGGCTCATCAGGGGGGACACCCCCTTCTGGGCGGGTCAGGTGAGCCACATCGGCGTGGCTCTCGTAGCCGTCGGGGTCGCCTTCTCGGCCAACCTCGGGGAGCACGCCGAAGCCGAGATGGCCCCCGGAGACTCCATTGAGTTCGCCGGCTACGCGATCTCCTACGAGGCGCCGTTTCAACGGCGCCACCCCAACCGGCTGACTCGGGGCGCCCGGCTCAGCGTGCAGCGCGACGGCGCGGCCGTCGCCGCGATGACGCCCGCAGCCAACCACTTCGGGGCCGACCCGACGGGGATCAGCACACCCGACATCCTCCACCGCCCGACCGGCGACCTCTACATCACGCTCCTCAAGCTGGACTCGACCGCCGCGACAATCGCGTTCGACACCTCCCCGCTGATCGGCGCCGTGTGGCTCGGCGGGTTTGTCGTCGCCGGAGGCGGTCTCTGGGCGACGGCCGCGCGCCGCAGGGAGCGGGCCGCGGCCCAACGGAGCACTAATGCCTGAGCGCGCCCGCAACGCTGTCTTCGTCCTCGGCGCCGCCGCGACGATCTCGCTGACGGCGGCCCTGGTGGCCCTCTCCCCCGGTCAAACTGACCGCGTCGCCGCGATCGGCGCCCAGATCAAGTGCCCGGTCTGCGAGGGCGAGTCGATAGCCGACTCGCCCGCCGACATGGCCCGCGACATGATGGGCCTCGTCGAGGAGCGAGTGGCCGCGGGCCTGTCCGACCAGGAGATCATCGACGAGCTGCTCGCCTCCTACAGCGGGGCGCTGCATCTCGACCCGCCCGCCCGCGGCGCCGCGCTTGTCCTCCGGCTCATCCCGGTCCTCGCCCTCGCCGCCGGGACGGGGGTCATCGCGTGGTGGCGCCGGCACCCGGACCCCGTCGCCGCGGCCGCGGCGACCGAAGAGGCGAACGCGGGGCGCGGCCGGCGCCGCACGTTGATCGGAGGGCTCATACTCGCGGCCGGCGCCGTCATCGCAGCGGGCGCCTTCGCCGCCGGCGACGACCCGCCGGCGGCGGCGCCTCAGGACGTGTCCGAGGTCTCCAACCAGACGCTGGAGGCCGTGATAGCGGAGAACCTCGACGATCCCCGGGTCAACGGCATGCGGCTCGCCCTCGCCGAGCGTTACGTCGAGGCGGGCGACCACCGGTCCGCCTTCCCCCACTACTTGGCAGTGGCGAAGTCGCCGGGCGCCGCTCCCGAGGAGGCGGTTGCGGCGCTCACCAGTCTCGGCCAGATGGCGTGGGAGAGCGACGAGACCTCCACCGCCCTCGGGCTGGCCGATGAGGCACTTCGCATCCAACCCGGGTCGATCGCCGCCCTGCTCCTCAAAGCGAAGGCGCTCTGGTGCGGCGAAGGCGACGGCGAGGCGGCCGCCGCCCTCTTGGAGCAGGCCTTGGGGGACGGCGGGCTCGACCCGGAGGCTCGGGCGGTCGCCGAGGCCGACCTCGATGCAGTCAGAAGCGGGGAGGGTTGCGAGTGAGAACGACTTGGCTGAAGTGGGCGGGCCTGAGCGTCGCCGCGGCGACGGTGGTCTTGGCGGTCGTCCTCGCTTCACGATTCGGGGCCGATCCCGGAGTGGTCGACTCGCCGCTGATCGGCCGGCCTGCGCCCGAGCTCGACCTCGACACCCTCGACGGCGCCGAGGCGGCGAGCCTGTCGGACCTCAGGGGCGACATCGTGGTGGTCAACTTCTTCGCCTCGTGGTGCGCGCAGTGCAGGGCGGAGCACTCCGCCTTCGTCGCCGTGTCGGAGGCTTTCGCCGACGACGGGGTCTCGTTCGTCCGAGTCGGATACCAGGAGAGCGCAGCCGAGTCTCTGTCCTATCTCGAGACGGTCGGGCCGCGGGGCCGGATCGCCTACCTGGCGGACCCGGGCAGCCGGGCCGCCATCGCCTACGGGGTGTTCGGCGTGCCCGAGACCTTCTTCATCGACCCCGACGGCGTGGTGGTCGCCAAGATCGTCGGCGAGGCTGCCGCCATGACCCTGGGCTCGACGATCGACTCGATCAGGAGGGGCGAAGCGCCGGGGCAGACAGTCACCGGCGACACCGCCCGGTCGCCCGGGGCGAGCAGCCCGATCACCCGTTGATCACCTCGACGGAGACCTCCTCGAACGTCACGGCGTCGAGAGCCGCGGGGCCTGCGCCGAGCAGGTAGACGTCGAAAAACCCGAGCAGGTAGTTGTCGATGACGGCCATGACCCGGCCCGCCGGTATCGGCCCTTTGAGGCCGAGGCGGCCCGCGATGGGCGAGAGGAGGGGGGCCGCCGTGAAGTCGTTGTGGCCCGCTCCCTCGACTCCCAGCCAGTAGGTCGGCGCCTCGCTCCTCTCCGCTATCCCGCGGAGCAGGGCGTCGTTGTCGGTCCCGCGCCGGTCGTCGGACCGCATGTGCAGGGCGGCCTTGGAGGCCGTCAGCTTGATCGTCGAGTCGGGGAGAGGCGCCACCCACGGGTCCATGCCCAGGACGGCGCCGCAACGCGGGTCCTCAAGACAGACTCTCACCGCAGCCCCGCCGCCGACCCCGTGCCCGAACAGCCCAATGCGCGCCAGGTCGGCCTTCTCGGCGATCGACCCGAGCGGTCCCGCCCCGCCTCGCTCGAGCGCGTCGAGCACGGTCACAAGGTCGGCGGCGAAGGTCTCCAGCAAGACGCGCCCCGCCTCGTCGCGCTCCTCCTCGGGGACCGTCCCCTCCTCGGGGAGAGCGGCCGGGTCCCATCTCACCACCTCGCCGTCGGAGAGCCGCGTGGCCGCGGCGGCGTAGGTGTGGTCGACCGCGATCACGATGTACCCGTTGGACGCCAGCGTCTCGACCTGGTTGATCCCGATCGCCCTGAACCCGGCCCAACGGTGGCTGTAGACGACCACGGGGAAGGGCCCCTCCGCCGGGCGAGCCGAGGCGAGCCCGTTGGAGCGCGTGTAGCGGGTGTGGTTGAGGAACCAGCTCGGCAGGCCGAGCCTCTCCGCCGTCGCCGGGGCCACAACGTCCCAGTCCTCGCTCCAGGGCGCAGGCGCCTGCCCGCTGTCGGGTCTCGCCGGGTACCACACTTGCGCCATCAGCCGTCTCGGTGCGCCGGGGAAGGCCCCGTACGCCTCCGGCCTGCCCTCATCGACCAGCTCGACGGTCGTGGTGCCGATGGTCTCCGGGCCGGAGGGAGCGGGAAGCTCAGGGACGGGGAAGGCCACCGGGGCCGCCGCGGCGACACTCAGGCCGAACAGGCCGAACAGGCCGCGCGCCACTCGATGCGACCACTCGACGCGCCTGTCGATGAAGATGATGTCCCCGACCGCGAGACCCGCGCCCGCCAGGTGGATCAGCGCCATCTGCCATCTGAAGCCCTCAACCTGAAGCTGTAGGCCCGCCGCCGCCGCCAACAACGCCGCGATCACCCCCCTGCGGGGCCTGACCCCGAACACGGCCGACCAGAGGACGGCGGCGACCGTGACGGACAGGAGAGCGAACTCGAGGTTTCTCAAGTCCCGGCGAGGTCGGGAGGCGCCATCAGAGGCGGCCTGTCAGGAAAAGTACCTGCCGGCGCCGGTGATGCGTGTGCCCTGGTGGAAGACCATCTCCCACCGGCCCTCCCGCATCACCCACACCGACGATCGCCGGGCCTCGCGCCCCGCCCCGCCGACGGACCGGTATGTGACCAGGGCGGCGCTCGGCGACAGGGGCCGAATCTCGAAGTCCTCCATCGCCACCTCGGCGCTCGACTCGCTTGTCATCATGTCGATCAGCATCTCTTTGTGATAGACGCGCCCCGAGCTGCCGAACTCGACGAACTCGTCGGCCAGGAGGAGGTCGAGGCGGGAGGGGTCGGCCCGCACCGACGGGTCGAGGATCTCAGTCTCGAGGGCACAGAGCTCATCGAACCAAGGATGTCTCTTCTCGCGGGCGTCGCTCGAGTCCGTCACGTCTCCGCTTCTCCGAGTTGACAGTCTACAACGGGCCCGGCCCCGAAGGCGGTCGGCCGGGCGAACGCGGGCCGGGAACGCCCGTCCGGCGGTATCATCGGCGGCCGTGCCGAAGACGACGCTCTACTTCGCCTACACCTCGCTGCTCGACCCCGACCGCATCGCCGAGGTCGCCCCTGACGCTGAGTTCCTCGTCGCCGCCTACTACCCGGAGACAAGGCTCTCCTTCACCCGGCTCGAGTCGGGCGGCGCCGCGACGACGCTTGCCCGAAAGCAGGGGTCCACCGTGTGGGGCGGCGTGTTCGAGATCCCGGCAGGGCGGGTCGAGGCTCTTGTCGCCGTCGAGAAGCGGGAGGGGCGCTCACCCGGCTTCGACGAGAGGGCCGTCGACCGCCAGGGGGGCAAACACGACTGTCTCACGTTCGTCGCTGCGGGCCGCGACGGGAGCGAACGAAAGCCCCCGGCCGCCGAGCTCGCCGCGATGATCAGAGGCGCCCACCACTGGGGCCTCCCGGCGGGTTGGGTCATGAGCCTCGAGGACTACGGGGAGGGCGAGCCGCTCCTATGAGGCCGTCGCCTGCTCGTCGGCGGAGAACAGCCGGTGGAGCCACCAGGCGACGACGGCGCCGATGATTGGGGCGTAGATGTACACCCAGAGCTCGCCGAAGCTGCCGCCGGAGACAACGGCCGGGCCGAAGGAGCGGGCCGGGTTGACCGACGCCCCGGAGAACGGGATGCCGGCCAGGTGGATCCCCGTCAAGGTGAGGGCGATGGCGGCGGGGGCGTGAGAGGCGCCTCTCTTGACCGCCGACAGGATCGTCCAGACGAAGACCGCGGTGAGGACCACCTCGAGGATGGCCGCGGTCCTCAGGCTCGAGTACCCGGTGACCGTCAAGCCTACGGCCTCCCGGCTGTCGGCGGCGAGCCACACAACCAGGGAAGCAACGGACGCCCCGGCGAACTGACCGACCCAGTAGCCGATCGCGTCGCTCAGCGACAGCTCTCCCTCGAGCAGGAAGGCCAACGTGACTGCGGGGTTGAAGTGCGCCCCCGACACATGCCCGACGACCCAGATCCCGGCCAGCAACGCCAACCCGAAGGCGAGGGCTATGGCGACGATCTGCGCCGGGCCGCCGGCCCCGCCGACGGCCAGGATCCCCATCGAACCCAACCCAACCAGGATGAAAGTGCCCAGAAACTCCGCCAGGTACTTGTTGATCACCATCTTCTTCGCTCCTCCTTTGTCCGAATAGCGCGGGCGCCGGCCCGGCGCCTTGGCACCACCCTACCGCGCAAGCCGCGCCCGCGCCGGGTGAATCGAGCCGGTGCGGCGCGGCCTGCCAACATCGCCGCGTGCTCTCCTCCCTCAACATTGGAGCGGTCCTCGCCGGGACGGCCGTAGCCGGGTTGACCGCGAGCGCCCTCGGGCTGGGGCTGGGCGCGGCGCTGACCGCCGTCGGAGTCGAGGGCGGGGCAAGGATCGGGCTTGTGTTCGGCGCCGGCGCCGGGCTGGTCGCAGGCGGTTGGGTCGCCGGGTCGAGGGCTGCGCACTCGGAGCGGTTCCACGGCGCCGTCACCGGCTTGGCGGTCGCCTTCCTGGTGGTCGTGATCGCCCGTCTCAGGGGCAGCGCCGCCTCGACCGCCGTCGTCGTGTGGATGGCCGCCTTCGGCGCGGCGGTCGCAGGCTTCTCCGGGTGGCTGGCGGGCCGCAGGAAACGAGCCGGCGACTAGTGTGAGATCAGCGAGCCCGCCGGGCGGTCGCTGTCGGCCTTCGGCAGGCAGAGGAAAGTCCGGACTCCGCAGGGCAGGGTGCTGGATAACGTCCAGGCGGGGCGACCCGACGGACAGCGCAACAGAGAGCAGACCGCCGATGGCGAGCCGGCGCAACGCGCCGGCAAGCACAGGCAAGGGTGAAACGGTGGTGTAAGAGGCCACCAGCGTCGCAGGCGACTGCGGCGGCTAGGCAAGCCCCACCCGGAGCAAGGCCAAGCAGGGGCGCCGACGGCCCGTCGATCAAGTCCCGGGTAGGCCGCGCGAGCGCGCCGGCGACGGTGCGCCCAGATGGATGACCGTCCTCGACAGAATCCGGCTTACAGGCGGGCTCGCCCCGCAGGCCGTGCGGGCGCGACTTTCCTTCCCGCGACGGGGCGAGTAGTTTCGGCGCGGCTATGCGACTGGGATACCCACACCGATCCGAGCGATTCGGGGCCATCCGCATTCACGGCCTCCAGCAGGTGGTCGAGTTGGACTCCGGGGCGCGGGACGACGCCGACCCCGCGGCCAAGCCGGACGGCGCGGTCCAGTACGTGTCGTCTCAGGACCTCTCCGACATCGAGAAGCGCATGGCGATCGTGGTGCCGTGCAAAGACGAGAAGCGCAAAGTGATCGACGGCGTGCTCTCGGGCATCCCGCACAACTGCCTGATCATCCTCGTCTCGAACTCGGAGCGCGAGCCGGTCGACCGGTTCGAGATGGAGCGGCGCACGGTCGACGACTTCTGTCGCTTCGCCGAGAGGTCGGCCGTCGTGGCGCACCAGCGCGACCCGGGCATCGCCGAGGCGTTCAAGGCGACGGGCTTCACCGACATTTTGGACGACGACGGCCTGGTCCGAAACGGCAAAGGCGAGGGCATGATGGTCGGGATGATGCTGGCCTCCCTGGCGGGCCGCGACCACGTCGGCTACATCGACGCCGACAACTTCGTCCCCGGCGCCGTCCATGAGTACGTCAAAGCGTACGGGTCGGGCCTGCTCCTCGCCGAGAGCCCGTTCTCGATGGTCCGCATCTCGTGGATGTCGAAGCCCAAGATCCAGGACGGCAGGCTGCGCTTCAATCGGTGGGGGCGGACCTCGCAGATCACAAACGAGTTCCTCAACCTGCTGCTTGCCGAGTACTCCGGGTTCGGGACCGACATCATCGTCACCGGCAACGCCGGGGAGCACGCGATGAGCCTCGCCCTGGGGATGAGGATGCAGATGGCGAGCGGATTCGCCGTCGAGCCCCACCAGTACATCGACCTGTTCGAGCAGTTCAGCGGGATCTTGCCGTCGGGCGCCGAGGACGTGCTCAAAGCCGGCGTCGACATCCTCCAGATCGAGACCCGCAACCCCCACTTCCACGAGGACAAAGGCGCCGACCACGTCCAGGAGATGCGCCTCAACGCGTTGAACGTGCTCTTCCACAGCCCCGTCTGCCTGAAGCAGGTGCAGAAGGACATCAAGAGGTTCCTGCGGGAGCAGAAGGTGATAGGCAAGGGCGAGGCGCCTCCCCGAGAGCGCATCTACCCCGCCCTGGAGACCATCGATCAACCCGTGTTCCTGTCGGCCCTCGAGGAGCACGGCCGGTCCTTCCAGCAGATACGCAGGCGGCGTCTCGCCGGGATCGTCGAGGAGGCGCCGATCACGCCGGAAGCGGCGGAGGCGGCGGCGGCCCCCGAGAACGCCTGACCCCCAAATCGGTTTCCTAATGCTCTGGATTCGGTGTGCCGAAATGTGTGCATTGGGACACCGTCGTCGCAGGCTCACTCGTTGAGAACGGCCCCCGCCCGCAAGGTCCTGTTCACCGACCTGGACGGGACGCTCATCGATCACGACACCTACCTGCCCGGCCCCGCCGAGGCTTCTCTGCGGGACCTGACCGATCGCGGCGTGTTGGTCTTCTTCTGCTCGGCCAAGACCCTCGCCGAGCAGGAGGCGCTCGCCGAGCGGCTCGGGCAGCGGGTCGGCTACATCACCGAGAACGGCGCCCTGGCGGTCTTCCCCGGGGGCGGGGGCGCGCACCGGTTCGGCGCGTCCTACGACCATGTGCGCGAGGCCGTCGCCGCCGCCGCGGACGAGGGCGAGGTGGAGGCGACCGGCTACGGCGACATGACGCCCGATCAGATAGCGGAGGCGACCGGCCTCGCCATCGACCAAGCCGCCCTGGCCGGGCAGCGTTGCTGCACGGAGACGCTAGTCGACCTGAGCGACGCGGGCGCGGAGCGGCTGGGCGAGGCACTGGCGCGACGCGGCCTGAGACTTCAGCGGGGGGCTCGCTTCTGGACGGTCCAGGGCGATCACGACAAGGGGACCGCCGTCGACTGGGTCGTCGCCCGGCTCACCTCCGACTCGGGGCGCCCCATCACATACGCCGTCGGCGACGGGCCCAACGACGCCGCCATGCTCCGCCGGGTCGAGCACCCGATGTTGGTGCAGGGCCGGAGGGGCGAATGGGGCCGGTTGGGCGTCGCGGGCCTGCGCCTGATGGACGGCCCCGGCCCCCTTGGATGGGTCAAAGCGGCCAAAGCCGTGCTTGACGACGACGAGTAGCTAGCGTGCTCGCCTTATGAGCAGCATGGTCGTTTTCCCTTTCAAGACCGAGCGCCCTGAAGTGGCGCTTCGGAACATCCAGACAGCGGCGGAGCACGGCGCTGTCGACGAGGTCCTGTGCGTCGGCTACGAGAAGGAGTCGACGTACCACGCAATCGCCGAGGAGGCGCCTTCGATGAGCGACCGGGCCGACACGAAGATCAGCCTCATCCTCCAGGAGCGCATCGGGACGAAGCGCCCCGGGAAGGGCGACGGCATGAACACCGGGCTCGACTACTTCGTCAAGTCGAGCTACGACCGCATCCACTTCTACGACGCGGACATCACCAGCTTCAACGCCAGATGGATCACCAAGGCGGAGCGGGGGGCCGACCTGGGCTACGACCTGGTGCGTCACTACTTCCCCCGGTCGGCGACCGACGCCATGGTCACATGGATGATCACGAGGACCGGGTTCGCCACCTTGTTCCCCCGCAGCGAGCTGCCGTGGATCGAGCAACCCCTCGGAGGCGAGCTGCTCCTGAGCAGGCGAGCGGCCGAGAAGCTGGCCGCCGACCCGAGCGTCCGGGCCCAGAGCGACTGGGGCATCGACACCCTGCTCACCTTCAGCTCCGTTAGGCACGGCATGTCGATGTTCGAGGTCTATGTGTCCGACGGGAAGGCCCATGCCCTCTACGGCCAACTGACCGACCTGAGGTCGATGCTGATCGAGTGTTTCCTCGCCCTCCGCGGCTTGACGGGAACGCCGCTGGACGCCGGCATCACCCACCATGTGGAGCCGCCCGACGTGGTCCCCGAGGCGATCGCCGAGAAGGTCGGCTACGACGTCGAGGGCACCATGCAGCTTCTCCCGGAGACGTGGACCGAGCGCCAAGACGAGCTGCTGAACCACTTCCCGACCCCGATCCGCGACGGCATGCTCGCCGTGCGCAAGTACATCTCGTTCCAGTTCATGGACGAGTGGGCCTGGTACGACGTGTACCAGATCCTCCTCGCGGAGTACGTCGAGGGCGACCCCGACTGGGAGGACCTGATCTTCCGCCTGTGGATGGTGCGGGTCTTGGCATACACCAACCGGGTGGCGTTGCGCGGGTACGGGTACGCCCAACGTTTCCTGCGCGGGATGGTCTACCGCTACCTCTACAGGTCGGCCACCGGCATGGCCCTGACCGACGGGGTCTGAGGCCGGGCGGGCCGCCCGTCGGGCTACGGCGCCGCGCGGGAGCGCTACCTTTACCCCATGTGCGGCCGTTTCGCCGTGACCGGCGACCTCGACTTCTATGCCGACTACTTCGACGTCGGCCATGTCGCGGCCGAGCCGTTGCGGCGAAGCTGGAACGTCGCCCCCACCGACCGTGTCTACGTGGTGGCCGAGCGGGAGAGTGAGAGGACGCTGCAGACCATGAGGTGGGGCCTGGCGCCGCACTGGGCCAAGGACTCCAAGGACATCCACATCAACGCCCGCTCCGAGACGGTCGCCTCGGGCCCGGTGTTCCGAGACTCGTTCGCCCGCCGCCGCTGCCTGATCCCCGCCGACGGCTTCTACGAGTGGGAACCCGCCGAGAGGGGCCGCACGCCCCACTGGGTGTATCGGGCGGACGGGCGGCCCATGGCGCTTGCCGGCGTCTGGGCCGCTCGCAAAGGCGCCGACGAGGAGGAGTGGCGGAGGGGTTGCTCGGTGATCACCGCCCCCGCCGACGGGGTCGTCGCTCAGATCCATGACCGCATGCCGGTGACCCTCCCCCCCGAGGCGTGGGGCCCTTGGCTCGACCGTGCCCTGACCGGCGCCGAGGCCGCGCTGTCGCTGATCGGCGCCGACGAGCCGGAGACGCTCATGGAGCACGCTGTGTCGAAGCGAGTCAACTCGGTGAGGAACGACGGGCCGGGGCTTCAAGACAAGGCCGAGCCGGAGACGCTCTTCTGAGCCGGGCCGCGCCCGGGGCGGGTCGGCGGGAGGGGCCGGTCAAGTTCGCCTACTTCTGCGGTCACGAGCAGTGGCACCCCGAGGAGCTGGTGGAGCACGCCGCCCTCGCCGAGCGGGCCGGGTTCGACATGGTGGTGGTCTCCGAGCACTTCCACCCCTGGGTGGACGACGCGTCCGCCGCCGGGTTCGCCTTCTCGACCCTCGGCGCCGTGGCGGGCGCCACCGAGAGGCTGGGTCTCGCCACCGGGGTGACCACCCCCCTCTTCCGATTCCATCCCGCCGTCGTCGCCCAAGCGGCCGCGACCATCGACCGGCTCAGCGACGGCCGGTTCACCCTCGGCGTGGGCTCGGGGGAGAACATCAACGAGGGGCCGCTCGGATATGAGTTCCCCAGGTACGCGGAGCGGAATGCGCGCATGGCCGAGGCGCTGCAGATCATGCGCCGCCTCCTCGACGGCGAGAAGCTGAGCTTCGACGGCGACTACTACTCAACCGACCGGGCGAAGCTCTACTCGCCTCCCCGCGGCCCGGTCCCGATCCTCATGGCGGCGGGCGGGCCCAAGTCCGCCGCCCTGGCGGGCCGGCGCGCCCAGGGCGTCGTCACCTCCGTGAAAGACCCGGCGGAGACCGTCGAGAAGGTGCTCAACCCGCTGCGGGCCGCCGCGGACGAGGCGGGGGCCCCCAAACCGCTGGTGCTGGCCACGAGATGGTCGTTGCTCGCCTCCGACCTCGACGAGGCCTGGGAGGCTCTCCGCTCGTGGCGAGGGCTGAGGGCGCCTGGGCGCTTGGAGGCGGTCGACCCGCAGACCCTGAGAGAGAGGGCCGACGACCTCCCGCGAGAGGAGGTGCTGGGCCGATACGCGATCGCCGCCTCGGCGGAGGAGATGATCTCGGTCTACCGGCCTCTGGTGGAGACGCTTGGCGCCGACGTCGTCACCATCCAGACGGCCTCGCTGGACCAACCCGCCCTGATCGAGATGCTGGGTGGAGAGGTCCTCCCCGCCCTCAAATCGGTCTCCTGAAGCTCCGGGGGGCGACCGCTCAGCCGATCCGCGTGATCAACTCGATGAGCTGGATCAGGTGCTGACTCGCCTCAGGCGGGGCCCCCGACGCTCCCGCCGCCGCGGCGAGCGAGGGCACGATGGCTTCAAGCTCGTCGAGGATCAGCCTGGCGTCTTCGGTGTCGGTCACCAGGAGCCTCTCGACCGGGCCGATCATCCGGGCCGCCAGCCCGCCTCCGAACGATGCGAAGAGGTCGATGCGGTACCCGTCGACGTCGCGGACCAGCACTACTCGCCTGCCTCCCGCCTCAGACATGATCACCACCGTGTGGAATCTCACACCCTGCTCGTTGGTCGGAGGGCCGTCGGCGGTTGACACCTCGCCGTCGAAGAAGGTCGAAGACGCCTGGGCGAAGCCGGACCAGAAGTTGGCCGCCACGTCGGCGTCGCCGAGGCGAAGGGCTTCGGCCACCTCCTTGAACGTGGCGGACTCGGCGAGGGAGGCGAGGGCGGCGTGGTTGGGCACAGCCAAAGCGGCCGCGGCGGCGAAGTCCGGTGTGTCCAGATGCTCGACCAGCTCGTCCACGGCTTGGAGCGGGCTCTCGGCGCCCGGGCCCACCGTGGCGGTCGGCTGGGTCTCCTCCTCACCCCCGCAGGCGACCGCCGCCAGAGCGAGGGCGACGACGAGGCCGGCCCCCCTCAGCCGCATGGTGGGGAATCCTCCCCGTCGCGAAGAAGGCTCGTCTCGTCTCCCGGTGATTGAGCTCGGCCGCGAACCAGAGCCACGCCAGGTAGCCGAAGCCGACGACCTCTCCCGCCCACATCAGCGGGTCGCCGAGGACCGACCGCCGGGGGACGGCCTGCGCCGCCTCCCCGAGTTCGAAGCCGAAGAGCGGCCAGAGGAAGACCCGCTCGTCGACCCACATGGCGTCCAAGAGAAGGTGGAAGAGCCAACCGACGCCGAGGGCCAACCAGGCGCGGCGGCGACGGCCGCGACGCGTGACGAGCAGCACAACCGCCATGAAGGCGGCCGGAAGGGTGAGGGAGTGTGTCCAAAGCTCTCCGGCGAGATAGCGATCGGCCGACGACAAGGCGCTGAGCGGCATGTCGATCAGATCGGGGAGGATGGCGCCCGCGAGCAGGAACCGGGCATCGGCGCCAGGGTCTCCGAAGAGCCATCGGAACAGCCAAAGGCTCGCCCCAAGGTGCCAGAACACCATTGCGGGCCGGTCTCAGGCGACGATGATCCGGCGGCAATGGACGCAACGCGGGAGGTCGGCCGCGAACGCCTCCCCCCGCTCCGCGGGCGAGAGGGCCATGTGACACCCGCCGCAGACTCCGTGGTCGTATGCCGCCACGGCGACACCCTCCTTTGTTCGGCGGAGTTTGGTGTACAGCTCCATCAACTCGGCGTCGATGGGCGCCGCGGCCTCCGCCTTCCGCTCCTCCTTGCGGGCCACTTCGGCGTCGATCCGCTCCCACTGACTCTTGATCGCCGCCTCCAGCTCGGCTTTGCGGGCTGTCGTCTCCTTGATATCCGAGTTGAGCGCCTCGACGGCGGCCCGGGCCGGGTCGATCTCCTCCAGCATCGCCAAAACCCTCTCCTCCATGGCCTCCCGCTGACCGCCGAGGCTCTGGACCTCGAGCCTCATGTACTCGGTCTCCCGGGCGCTCATGCCCCCGGCGAAGAGCCTGGTCTCGTGCTCGCCCAGCTTGATCTCTAGCAGCTCAAGCTCCCCTTCCGCCTTGTCGAGCCTCAGCTCGATCTCCTTCAGCGACGAGGAGGCCTCGGCCCGACGTTCCTCCAGGCCTTTGAGCCTCTCGTGGGCCGCCTTGTACTCCCCCAGCTCGGGGAGGGTGCGGCGCCGCTCCAGCAGCCGGTCGATCTGCAGGTCGAGCTCTTGGACGTCGAGAAGGTCGGCGAGGCTGAGAATCTCCATGCCGGCCCGAGGGTAACGCGGCGGCCTCAGCCCCAGGCGCTCGGATCGAGGCCGGTCAGGTCGACGACCTCGACGTCGCAACACTCGGTCACAAGGCGGAACAACGCCGCGATCCCTGGCCGCTCCGTCTGGGTGTGTCCCGGGTCGACCACGGCGAGGCCGAGGTCGCGGGCCCGCACCATGCGGTGATGGGGCGCGTCGCCGGTGACCAGGGCTTGGGCGACCCCGGCGGCGGCCTCGATGAGGCTCGCCCCCGAGCCCGGGACGACGGCGACGCGGTCGATGCGGGCCGCGCGATCCCCCGAGACCCTCAGGCCGGCGCCGCCGAAGAGGCCCGAGACCTGAGCCTCAAGGTCGGCGAGGGGGGCTGCGAAGCCCCCGACCCGGCCGATGTCCGCGAGCCCCTCGTCGGGGTCGCCTCCGAACGGCTCGACGTCGCTCAACCCGAGAGACGCCGCCAGGGCGTCGGCGGCCCCGCCTGGGGCGGCGTCGAAGTCGGTATGGGCGACGAGGAGGTTGACGCCGAGGCGTATGAGCCGGTACGCCCGGGCCTCGGCGGACCGGCCCGCCAACACCCTGTTGACAGGAGCGAACAGGAGAGGGTGGTAGGCGACAAGGAGGTCCACAGGGCTCGCCTCAAGGGCGCCCACCACGTCCTCGGTCACTTCATGGCAGACGGCGACCCTAGAGACCGGAGCTTCCCGGTCTCCGAGCTGCAGGCCGACCGGATCCCATGCGGCGGCCTTCTCCGGCCGGGTCCTCCGGCCGACGGCGTCGACCACATCTCCGACGACGGTCACGGCGCTGATCTAGGGGCGGGGACGCGGGCCGGGGCCCGGCGGGCGGGCCGGCTCAGTAGAGCTGGTCCACGAAGGTCTGCTCCTGGAAGGGGGGCCGCACATAGTGGAGCTCTTCCATGTCGGGAAGCTCGACGGGGTCGGGGGTGAGGTCCCCGTACTCGAACCGGGAGAGGATATGGCTGATGCAATTGAGGCGAGCCCGCTTCTTCTCGTCGGAGGGCACGACGAACCAGGGCGCCTGCTTGATGTCGGTGTACTGGAAGGTGGTGTCCTTGGCCATCGAGTACCGGACGTACTGACGGTGCTCCTCGATGTCCATCTCCGAGAGTTTCCACCGTTTCAGCGGCTCGCGGTTGCGCGACTCGAACCGCCTCCGCTGCTCCTCGTAGCTGACGGAGAACCAGTACTTGAGGACTCTGATCCCGGAGCGGACCAGCATCCGCTCGAACTCGGGGCACGAGCGCAGGAACTCCTGGTACTCGCTCTCGGTGCAAAAGCCCATGACCCACTCGACGTTGGAGCGGTTGTACCAACTGCGATCGAACAGGACGATCTCGCCCGAAGCGGGGAGGTGGGCGACGTAACGCTGGAAGTACCACTGGGTCTGCTCTCGCTCCGTGGGTTTCGGCAGGGCGGCGACCCGCACGATGCGGGAGCTGGTCCGCTCGGTGATTCGCTTGATCACGCCGCCCTTGCCCGCCGTGCCCCTGCCCTCGAAGATGATGGCGACGCGCTCTCCCGTCTTCTGGATCCAGTACTGGAGTTTGACGAACTCCTCTTGGAGGCGGGCCAGCTCGTCCGCGTAGAAGTCTTTCTTGAGCCGCCCCTTGCGGTTGTAGTTCTCCGGCCCGGCGGGCGTCGAGTAGGCGACGATCTCATCGGCGCCCTCCGGCAGTGCGGGACGCTCCGGGTCGACCTGCTCCGCGGGCTTAGTCACGCTCTTCGGCTTGGCGGCTGTGGTCATCTTCTCAGTGTAGCCCCGCCGGCCCCTCTCCGCACCCCGACGGCCGCTGAGCGGGCGACCCCGGGTCGAGCCGGCGTCAGCCCGCGTCTCGGAGCTGTCGGATGATGACTTCGGAAGGGGGCGAGTCGGGATCGGGGACAATCGCCCCTCGCGCCGCTTCGAACCCGAGGGACTCGGGGGCGGGGACAATCTCGATCGACGTGACCTGACGAACGCTCACGGGCCGATCAGTCCGCGGATCTCTCGTGACCAGCCCGGTCACGTCGGCCAATCGGCCCCAGGCGTCGCGAAGCTCCTCCTCCGCCCTGGGTTGGATGTAGCACGAGACGGCGCGGTCCCACAACTGGTCGTAGAGGGTGAAGCGGAGGCCTCGCCTCCGGCTCAGAGTCTCGATCCGCCCGCGCACCGCGCCGTAGACCGCCGGGATCTCGAAAGAAGGCCCGGACGACGTCGGCGACTCGATGGCCCCTGTGAAGGTCACCTCATCCTCCGGGGTCTCGAAGGTGATGTCCGCCTCCGGGGTCGCCTTCTCAGCAAGGCGCCTCATCAGCACCTGAGTCGCGTTCTGCGGGTCGGTGCGGCCGGCGCTCAGCTCTTGGGCGTACCTCAGGTACTTGGCCAGTTGGCCCACATGGCGTTCAGCCTCCTCGGACTCGACGACCGGGGCGGCGGTGAGAACTGCGCTCGAGTAGTTGAGGTCGGCCATCTCCCATCGCACCGGCAGGCCGTACTCGTCGGCCAGCGACTTGAGAACCTTCGCCCAGAGGGAAGCCCTGTCAGCGAAGTCCGCAACGGAGACTTCCCCGCCGATCCGGTAGTCACAGAGTGGTCCATCACGTCACCGAGGCTACACCGGGCCGGGGACAGAAACGGGCACCCGGACAAGCCCCGGCGCTCACCGTCGACCCGGCTCGCCCGTGGGCGTTGACGGGCTCGAACCGCCGACCTCTGCCTTGTAAGGGCAGCGCTCTAGCCAACTGAGCTAAACGCCCCGCCTCGGATTCTACGGGTAGTGGAGGCCCTATCGGCCGGGCATCACCCGATTCGGCCCGGGACGACCCGCGCTTGAGCGACCGCCTCAACGCTCGCCCCGCCCCCGCCCGGCCTCGACCGAACATACGCGGGATAGGTCTCCGTGCCTACCCAGAGATGGGCTCGAAGCCGTCGATAGAGACCCCGAAGGAGAAGACAATCGACAAAGACGGCGCCGATGCGCCGAGGAAAAGGACAGGTGAAACCATGGAAAAGAGACCAACGGTGCGAGCCGGCAGCGACGAGGCCGTCCGTCAGTACCTCGAGGGGATAGGTGAATACAGCCTGCTGACAGCGGAGGAGGAGGTTCGCCTGGCGAAGACGATCGACACGGGGCGCAAGGCCAGCCTCGCGCTGGAGACCGAGCGGGACCAGTCGAAGCGAGCCGAGCTCCGCAGGCTTGCCAGGGAGGGCCAGGAGGCCCGGCAAGTCTTCATCCGGTCCAATCTTCGCCTCGTGGTGTCCATCGCCAAACGCTACGGCCACGCCAACTTGCCGTTCCTCGATCTCGTCCAAGAGGGAAACCTGGGCCTCATTCGCGCCGTTGAGAAGTTCGACTACCGCAAGGGCTTCAAGTTCTCCACATACGCCACTTGGTGGATCAGGCAGACGATCACCCGGGCCATCGCCGACAAGAGCCGCACCATCAGGGTCCCTCTCCACATGATGGACACCATCAACCGTGTCCGCATGGCCGAGGCCAACTTGACGAAGCGCCTCGGGCGCGAGCCCACCGACGACGAGGTCTCCCAAGAGTCGGGGTTCACTGTCAAGAAGATCCGCAGGGCGCGTGAGGTCGCCCCGGAGCCGGTCTCCATCTTCGAGCGGGTCGGCGACGACGACTCCACCATCGGCGACTTCATCGAAGATGCCGACGCCGAGACGCCGTTCGAGTTGATCGCGTCCAGGCTCAACATCGAGAGCTTGAGATCCGTGTTGAAGCTTCTCAACGAGCGGGAGCGAACAGTCATCGAGATGAGATACGGCCTCGGCGACAACGAGCCCTTCACTCTCGACGACATGGCGGCGCGCTTGAAGGTCACAAGGGAGCGAATTCGCCAAATCGAGGCCAGGGCATTGGCGAAGATGCGTCATCCCTCCGCGGCCGGGGGGCTCCGGGAGCTCGCCGCCTCCTGACAAGGCGGGCTTCGGCTGAAGGCCTGTAGGGCGGGCCCGCCGAAGGCGGGCCCGCGGCGCCCTCCTCGCTCCAGCAGGCAGGCCGCTAGCTTCCACCCGTGCTCAGATTCGCCCTCACGCTCCTGTCGGCAGCCGTCCTCACTGTTCTAGCCGCGGCGGCCGCAGCCAAACGCCTGCTCAAGCCGCACGCCGAGCCCGAGACAGAGGAGATCGACCTGGTCACCGTCCTCGGGTGCGCGGAGCTGACGTCGGTGGCCGACCCTCTCCACGGGGGCGGCGTACTCGCCGTCCTCGGCCGCGCCCGGCTCGACTTGCGCGCCGCCCGACCCGCCCCGACGGGCATAAGGCTCAGCCTGGCCGTGGCGGTGGGGGCGGTCAGCCTGACCATCCCGGAAGGATGGCGGCTCCGCCTCGCCGACGACCTGAAGCTCATCGCCGGCGCCGTGGAGGACAACACCGGGGACACGACGGCCGAGGACGCCCCAATCGTGACCGTCACAGGCCTCATCGCCTTCGGCCGCCTCAGCGTCGCCGCCAGGCCCCCGGCCAACGGCGCCGGCGGCCCGTCGTCTTGACGCCGAGCCGCGGCGGGGCGGTCCTCCGCCCGCCGGCCTGTTTCTCAATGCACGAATTTCCGTATACCGACTAGGGAACCAGAGTCAGACGATGCGGCGCTTGCCGGCCCAGCGGGCCAGCTCGTGGCGGCTGGAGAGCTGGAGCTTGCGCAACACCGACGAGACGTGGGTTTCGACCGTCTTGATGGAGATCCCCAGCTTCCGGCCGACCTGCTTGTAGGCGAAACCCCGGGCGATGAGCCGCAACACGTCCTTCTCTCGGGCCGTCAACTGGTCCAACTCCGGGTCCTCGTCGCTGGGGATCGCCCCGGCGAACGCGTCCAAGACGAAGCCGGCGAGGCGCGGCGAGAACACCGCGTCCCCGGCATGGACCCGCCGAACGGCGTCGGCGAGGTCGGGCGGCTCGATGGTCTTCGTCACATAGCCGCGCGCCCCGGCCCGGATCATGGCGATCACATCCTCAGCCGAGTCGGAGACCGAAAGAGCGAGAAACTTGACGTCAGGGTTGGTCGCAGCCACGGCTTCGATGACGGCCACGCCTCCCCCGTCGGGCATGTGCACATCGACCAGGGCGACGTCGGGTCGGAGTCCCCTGATCTCGGCGACGGCCGTGTCGACGTCGTCCGCGGCGCCCACGATCCGGAACTCCTCCGACAACTCGGCCTTGACCCCGGAGAGGAACAGCCGGTGGTCGTCCACCAGGTAGACCTTGACGCTCATCCCGCCGACACCGGCAGGCTCATCGCCACTTCCGTTCCCTCGCCGAGCTCGCTGACGATGTCGACCTCGCCGCCCGCCTTCTCCAGCCGCGACCTGATCGAACGGGCGATCCCCCTGCCCTCGGAAACCGCGGCGGCGGGGTTGAAGCCGCTCCCCTGGTCGGTGACGTACACGGCCAGCCTGCCCTCCTCGGCCTCGAAGTAGAGGGACATCCGCTCGGCCCCCGAGTGCTTCGCCGCGTTGACCATCGCCTCCGTCGCCGCGCCGACCAGGGCGGCCGAGGCCTCGTCGACGGGGTGATCCCCGACCGTCACCACGTCGACGGGGATCTGATGATCGGACTCGACCTTCAACGCCGCGTTCCTCAGGGCCGCCGAGACAAGGTCGGCCCCGGCCAACGGCGCATGGCCGTAGAGCCAGTCCCGCAGCTCCGCCTCTTGGCGACGGGCGAGGATGGCCATCCGAGACGGGTCGTCGGACCGCTGGATGAGAGCCAGTGTCTGGAGCACGGAGTCGTGGAGATGGGCGGCAACCTCCGCCCGTTCCTCCTGGCGAATCCGCTCCTGCCGCTCGGCGCCGAGGTCGGCGGCCACCCGGCGCACCCACGGCCCGAAAGCCACGAGGGCGCCCAGGCCCGTGAGGGCGACGGCGATCAACACGTCGCCGAACCTGGAAGCCCGGCCGAAGGAGGCGAAGAACATCGAGGCGCCGACGACGAGCAACAACGACCCGACGATCATCCGGGCGAGGCTGGGGCGGCCGACGGTGGGGTCCATGAGGGCGGCCAGGGGGCCGGGCCGAGACCGATCGGTGAGGGCGGCGGTCCCGAACGCGAGTGCGCCGGCTGTCAGGACAAGCCCGGCGCTCGGCCACAACCCGACTGCGCCGAGGAGGAGGAGCAGGCCCAAGAAGGCGAGGCCGAGGCCGAACCCTCGGCCGGGGTCGACCTGCTCGACTTCGCGGTCCTCCACCCGGTCGAAGGACACGAGCCAGAGACCGACATAGAGGAAGGCGCCCAACCCCCAGACGGTGAGGAGCGTGATGAAGGCGGCGCGCACATAGGCGTCGGGAACTCGGAGGGAGTCGGCCAGCCCGCCGGCCGCGCCGGCGAGCATGCGACCGGTCTTCCGACGCGTGTGCTCGATGGTCCACTTCACAGGCACACTCAGATGATGCCTTCCGCCGCGGGTTCGCTCAATCGGGGATTTCCCCTACCCGCCTCAGGGGGGCGTCAGGGTCGTCCCCGATTCACAACAGTCGCCGGACGTGGCCTAATCGGGGCATGGAACACTCAAACCAAACCAAAGCGGCGCAGCCCCAAGCGCAGGCGCCCGCCGACCTGACCCGCCCTCTTGAGGGCCGAGTCGTCGCGGGCGTCTCGCGGGGCCTCGCCAACCATCTCGACATCCCGGTCTGGCTGCCGAGGGTCGTCTTCATCGTCACCGCCTTGATGGGCGGTCTCGGTGTCGCCCTGTACGCGGCCGGCTGGGCGTTGATCAGATCCGAGGACGCGCACCGGTCGCCGGCAGCGAGCCTCTTCTCCGGTGCGGGCAACGCCCGGTCGTGGGTCGGGATCATCCTGATCTTCATCGCCGCGTTGGTCCTCCTGAGCGGCCTCAGCTTCTTCAATGCTGAGTTTGCCTGGGCCGGGGCGCTCCTCATCGTCGGCATACTGCTCTACACTGGGCACCTCAGCTTCGGCCGAGGCCAGGGCGACGCGCAGGCGACGGAGAAAGCGGCCCAGGCGGCTTCGACGACGGTGCCGCGGGCAGGCGATGAGTCGGAGAAGCCCGCCGACGGGGACGACGGAGACGACGGGGACGGCTCAGCCCCTCCGCCGCCGCCTCCTCCCCCGCCACCGCCGTCGGGCGGCGGCGGAGGGGC